>Ga0041059_1002544_pt1 | contig 13450 bp, 5 predicted proteins | sample AraColnosormetaG_FD_56232 | JGI IMG/M metagenome (GOLD analysis project Ga0041059, IMG submission 56232) | Arabidopsis roots microbial communities from North Carolina, USA - Col MF nosort | ecosystem: Host-associated > Plants > Roots > Unclassified | place: USA: North Carolina | collected 2013-09-02
TTGGTTTTACATTAAAAAAAAAAAAAAAAAAATGGTTATTTTTGTGTAACACTTCCTCTCTCTATATACAATGTTGTCTTTTGGATTAATTCCCCACACCATATAAGGTTTCTCGTGGGTTGTCTAATTCGGTTGAGTTTGGTTGATCAGACTGCACCCGTTTCTCATTCTATCTTATGGCGATATATACGATTATGGTCATATGACGTAATTTGGATATTATAAATAGATGCATGATGTGACATATATTGCTGATGCTAGTACGATTATCAAGTATGAATTACAAATATTCTAGCTAATATAACTTATCAATAGTTGTATTGATATGGTTATTAATATTGTTAAAATTTCAACTAAATGAAAAATAAAAAGACGTAGGTTAGATTAATTATGTTTTATTGGTGAGAAACAAATACGTGCTTAGTGAAATGGACGTTGACTTTTGTCGGCAATATTCATATTTCAACCATTTTTCTCCCAACAAGACAATGAGAGTTTCTAGAGGTTGTGAGTGGCCAAGTTATTTGCCGTTAAATCAACCATCCGACAAAGCTCCGGATACAAACTCTTCCTAATGGTTGCATACACCTCACCATTCCATTTCTTAGCGGCCAAACTTTCTCCAAGGCTCACTGTAGCCTCCACCACACCTTCCGCACTATCATGCGCCGCTGAGTCCACGATCCCGAGAGCCACCGCTTCTTCTCCTTTGAGCTTCTTCCCGCTCAGTAACAGCTCCCTTCTCGCGATACCTGACCCAACCTTAGCCACGACCAACGCCGAGAAGTAGTCCGGCACCGGTAGCCCGATGTCCACCTCGCTCATATATAGAACCCCACGGTCTTTCCTCATGAAAACGTAGTCGTGGCTCAGCGCAAACATCAGCCCCGAGGCTGCCGCGTGGCCGTTCAAGGCGGCGATCGTCGGCATTGGAAGATCGAGGAGGGCGGCTAACACCGGTTTAAAGGATTTGACCATTTGGTGCATCCGTTTTATAGCACCGTGTCCAGCGGATTGAGCCCACGCGAGGTCAAAGCCATTGGAGAAGAACTTTCCGTGACCGGTAGTGATGAGGACGGATCCTTTTGTGGATTGAGACTTTGCTTGTTCAAGAAGCGAGAGAACAGAGGCGATCGTGTCGGGGTGGAATCTGTGCTCGTCTTCGCCGGTTAGGGTTAGGAGAAAGAGATCGCCGCGCTTCTCTAACGTACACATGGTGCGTACGTTAAGGACTTACTGATTTAGGATGGTACAAGAATAAGGAAAGAGTTAGTAGAAAACTGTGATATAGAAGTGAGTGTTGAGTAATTAATAGAAGGGAACCCAACTGTATATTTATTAGACGTGCTTTGCCACCGAAGTCTTTAAATTGGGTAATCTTCCCAACCATTTTGGTGTCAATGTTATTAAATGCAGACGAGACAAATGTGTATGAATGAATGTGTGACTTTCTTGCTGAAAATGATAATTGTAACTGTTTGTCCTTGGACGTAATTACCATTTTGTTCTTTCGCAGCTATTGGCTAAATCAATTTTGGTTTCCTTGTCTCCACTTGATTAATATTAACAACCTTTTTTTAGTGCTTACACACTTACAACTGTTCGTATGATTTTTTAGATATCTTGTCATGGCTTTTGAATCTATGAACTTTATTTTTGAAGCATGATTGATTGAGATCTCTGCTTTAGCATTACTCATGGACACATTCCATAAGAGACCGACATGAGTAGTTAAATTAGTTCACTAACTCTTTAAGTTGTGCAAACAACATTAGTTAGGTTAATATTAGTCCGCCAACTCTTTAATTTATTAAATACACAAGCTACATAGAAAAGAACAGTGTCTTTAGATCCATACTTGACCAGCCGGTCTAACCGATAAAACTGTTAACTAGACATATAACAATCATTATTTTACAAGATCCTATAATTCAAATACATATTCAAATATTTATTTAATATGCAAAGATTTTTATTTTATACCGAATAAATACTAAGATTTATCTTGTTTATTGACTTTTATTTTTAAAAAATTTTATACCGTATTTATGTCCGATCAGAGCCGTCCATGAACGCAATAGGACCAAATTTATGCTTGCGGCCTCAATTACTACAAATAAAATATTGACCTAATTTTTTTATAACTTTCAGTAAAAACGTTGATTATTTGATTCTTAGATACCTATGGTCGTCAAAAGTTTGAGTCCATCTACCTTCATTTACCTTGTTATTTTTTCATTTTCACTCATTAAAATAGGTCTAAATTTTGTTCTTTGCTTGCAATCTATTAAATACTAGAGACGGCTCTGTGTTCGATTAATGACACCACGATGGGACTTATAATACAAATCAGTATACTCATATATTACAAGATCATGTTAACTTTCTTACTATTTATATTTTGGTTAGCAACATGCAATATGCGGGTTTGAATAAGGCCATAAGGGTGATGACACACTGACAACACTAACACAAACCATTGGATTACATTTTTTTGTTCGTGTAGAAGTTAATCAGGCGGCTAGTTGACTTGACTTGGCCTGAAAAATGCAAAAACCTCACATATTTAAGCACATCGTGACATGGTCCGATTTTTGCTTTCTTTTGTTTTGTGGCTTAGATTGTAAAGCTCTGTCCGCACTAGACTCAACTTACATATTCATATTCATATTCACCTCTGGTCCATATATATTATAAAAGTCCAATAGAACATGTTCACGAGAATCTGTATAGGTAAACCTCATCCACCATTTAACATTTCATGAACATGTTTGACTTCCATTAACAAGATCGATGTCTTTGTAATTTAATATTAAAAAGAACTTTAACATAAAAACAAGCATGGAAAATTCAAAAAGAATTGGTCAAAGAGTATTGCCAAAACAAAAATGTAAAGAAACGGGAAAAGGGAAGATAAAGCAGCTAATTTTCTTTCTCCAACTCTGACCAATGACCATATCCAAGCGTGTATGTAATGTACCTAGTCAACATGTTACAAGTCGTGGCCCTCCTCACCTTATTATATATGTCATCTACATAAACATCAGACATCACACACCAACATCATTATTATGTTCTTTGATACAAAAGTACTCAATTATCCTACAATTCACAAATCTATCTCCATGGCGTCCACGATGCAAAGAACAAGCAGCTCCGCGGCCAGTAACGAGAGGCAACTTAGCCAGCTACAGAGACGAGCTCCGTCTTTAATGATCAAACCAACGTCTTTTAGTAACTGGAACGTGGCGATCCCTCTCCTTTCACCGCTCGCTCCTTCTCTAACATCATCCTTCGACCAATCACATGTTCCTCCGCCGCAGAACAAGACTGAGATACCAGTGGAAGAAGAGGTGAAGAAGACACCAGTTTTCAAGAAATGGCAACATCCCGCGTCGCCGTTCTGCTACGAGCCAACAACGTTTGTCCCACCGTTCATCCAGGTTTAGAACGGTTCATCAAAATTTTGTAGATTTGATGACTCAGCTACCAGCCCCGTGTGAATTTTGTTCCTGTGATATTACACGCGGTTAACTATTTTTCACGTTTTTGTATCAGTTTTATCCTCTAAGAGATAATATTATTCACTAACAAAGTATTAATTCAAGTTCTAAATGGGTAAAAAAAAATGCATAAAACACATGAAACAAAATTATGGGAAAAACATGGAGAAAATAGTTGCATGAATTCTTTAAATAAATTGTCAAATTAACCCATCATACATCTAGGGTTGGACTTTTCTTTAAAGTTCATTTCTTCAAAGTGTTCACTTTTAACAAATAAAAAAACTAACTTCATGGATTCAATATGGGCCGAACTAAAGCCCAGTAAGCCCAATTCAATTTAATTCTATTTTCTTCTTCTTCTTCTAGGGACTTGTAGTACAGTAAGAACTTTCGTACGTTTCTCGCAAACAAAACACGAAAACTTACGCTTCTGGAATTGAATCCAAATCGAGAATTTCCTTTACAATGCTCTAAATTCGTCTGTTATGTTGAATCCTTCGTAAGAGAGTAGAATCGAAGACGAATCAAATGAACTTTCGAAGGTTTGATCTATTGATCTCTTCCTCTGCATTCGAATCCTGTTTTTATGTAGATTCATCAATGTTTAACAAATGATATTGATTCTGCTCTCGATCGAATTTGATCTAGATCTCTTCACAATCTCCAGATTCACTCTTTCTGAAATCTTAGTTTTTTGAATCACCGACATTCGAATTCCTGATTCTGAGTCATTGACCTAATTCTAGAGTTCTAATTACAGTTTTCCAGATTTTGAATTGAGTGTATCCAACTAGAATTGGAGAAAATTGGATCTGATTAAGAACCAATGGTTTTGATTTCTGTAGGGAGAATCGTGCTTCGAGAACGTCTCTCTTTGATGGCCTTGATGGACTTGAAGAAGGTCGCTTGAGAGCTTCTTCTTCGTATGCTCATGACGAACGTGATAATGATGAAGCTTTGGAAAATCTTCAGGACAGAGTTTCGTTTCTCAAGAGAGTATGTTTCTTTCATCTATATAACTAAAGAATCAAAATATCAACACAAGCATAAACATTAGGATTAAGAATTGTGATTCTTTATTGTGAAATGGATGGTGCTACTGATCCTTATTGTTTGAGAAAGAACAGTCCCTTAAGCACTGCTAAGTCGAGACCCTAAATGTATCTTTCGAGCATCGAACGATGATCTAATGCTTTCGAAAAGTCTAGATATAAAGAAATTGAACTTAGTTTTTAGTTCCTAGATATGTATTGAAATTGTAGATTAAGAACATTCTCTCCAGCATTGCTATCACTAGACCCTGTATAAGTCTTTCGGACTCAACGACAAGGATCGAGCTATGATGTAATGCCTTAGAAAAGTCTAGTTATGAAAACAATGCCTTTTTTGTTTTCACTCTTGTCAAATCTAGTTTGCAATAACGCTTGCCTGAGATGTAAGTTGGTAATAATATCTTATCAGGTGACTGGAGACATACATGAAGAAGTTGAGAATCATAACCGCTTGCTTGACAAAGTGGTAAGCTGAAAGTTTGATTTCATCTGTTTCAGTTTGTAGATCTCTATCACATGCTTTTCTTCTAAGCTATTTGTTGTTGTATCTCTAGGGGAACAAAATGGACTCCGCGAGGGGGATAATGTCGGGAACGATCAACCGCTTCAAGTTGGTATGTAAATAAGATTTCGTACCTTTTATATATGCATCACCCCTTTTGTTTTTCGCTATCAAAACTTATATCTGAATAAAACTCGATTTTAACACGACAGGTCTTTGAGAAGAAGTCTAATCGAAAAAGTTGCAAACTCATAGCTTATTTTGTGCTCCTGTTCTTGATCATGTATTACCTTATTAGGTAAAATACACTTCTTCTTATAGTTATCAAAACACTTGACTTTTCTTAGGGACTGGTTCAAGTCCTTGTTCTTTGACTCGAACACTGACAATCTTTCGGATTTTGCAGGCTATTAAACTACATCAAAGGGTAAATTTGGATACAAGAAGAAAGTAGAGTGTTAAATGAATAGTTTCGTTTGGGACTTCCATTTTTGGATTTCTCCTGATGAATGAATGATTCAGACATAGTAAACAAGTCAAGGGACCCTATTGAAACCCTATTGAAACCCTATTGAAACAAGACAAAGAAAGAGATTGTGAAGAGACTAGTGAACCAACCGAAAGAAAAAATGTTTGATAGAGACTTGTTTGTCACAAGCAAAATCATCTCATGTCATTTCATGTAATGTAGCAAAAGCTTCTTTATCATTTGTCAACTATTTGATCTTGGGTTCATGTTAGCAGTTTTGTCTACAAAAAGCTTAATTGATTGATTGATAAGCTTAATTATTAGCTTTCTGTGAAAAAAAGTTTAGCACTTTGTAATAAAAACAAGATAACTTGGCGTCTTGTTTCCAAAAATTTCCAATTTTCAGAATTTTAAGGCGCAAATACCGTCCTGTATATTGACATTTTGCTAAAGATCCAAATACGTAACAACATGAGAAATATCATTTTTGAACGACTCGCAACAATTCCACAAGTTGACAGGACACTACTATGCAGAAGAGTTTGATTTTTTTTCCACTTTAGGTAACAAGTTGACAATAATCGACAAGTTCATTTTTGGTTTGGTAATAGACAACAAGTTGACATGTACATTTCCAAATGGTTCGGTTTCTAGGTCAAATCATCTTAACAATTATGTAAACTATAGTCTTAAATGTTGAATTTACGAGTGAATAACAGGTTGCTATGCTAAATAGTAAATTTCTTGAAACTACTGTTTAGATAAATAGTCAAATAACCATGAGTTTTAATATAGCTACTAGAGGATAACATTTGAGTTCTGGCACAATATATAGAAAAAAAGTAAAAAAAAAAAAATGTTACCTTATTAAATCGGGAGTAGTTTTTCAATTTCTTCTGATCTTTTAGTATATGCTAAAATACCATGTTAGTAAATATGAATGTGATTTTTGTAAAATAAATATATTATAACACAACAACAGATGTTATGCTACATATATTAAACAGGGTGCTAGATTATAAACAAAAGTGTTTTGGATTCACATGAAAAATATGTGTAATTATTTGAAGAAGTTAGATATATAGATCATTCAAAAAATAGTAAGCTACATGGTTATCTAATATACTGTTGGTAGTGAATCCATCAACCTAATCGTGACATATATACAATGTACAATCGAAATCGTTTCTAAGAAAGCCGACGAAATACTCAGCCTTTAGAAAGACTAGTATACGACATGTCCTACCACCCTAATTACTAAGAGAAAAAGATTCATGATGCTGCGGGAAATGACTTGCTTTCTTCAATTAACTCTTCATTCGAGCTTTGGTTGCTCTAGCTCACAAATTATCGTCGTAGTTAATTGAATATTTACAAGGAGCTGACTAAAAAATTAAATGTACATGCACATACATTGGAGCACGCCCACCATGGCTATGCTAAGCATGCTCTCTTAGCAGAAGTGACACCTCTCAGAAGCTATTGGGCCATAACAGAGTTATGACACGGGTCATATCCGTCAAAAGCACATTGCTTCTAGAATGCGAGGTATGATTGCTAAAAACACGATCGACAAGGAACTCAAGAACATCAACTTGCATATTGAACCTACATACATGCCGTATATAGGCATGTGCGAGGAGTATTAAGGATATAGGACTGGTTAACTTCGGTTATCACTGGTTTGGTTGAATGTGGTTTACTAACCACAATAATCTTATGTATATAAGTTTAATCTCGATTACTTTGTTAGTTAAGTTGGTTGTAACAACACTTTAAGCTGAATAAGAAAAGTTGTTATCTTCTTCTTCGTCTCTCTTCTCCGATCTTGAATCTCCGATGTATCGGATTTTATCATGGTATCAGAGCACAATATATTGATTCCGCGTTTGTTGTGTTCATCGGGAGAGAGTTTCATTTTCGATTTCTTCTTTTGATTCTTTCGTTCGCTTATGCCATTCGTTATTTTTCCGATTCACCGGAGTATTTTTCATTCTGTTTCTTTTACTTCCTTCAATTGACCTTTAGCGTGAGCGAATCTCGTTTTCTATACATCAAATTCGTCTCGCTTTCTTTGTAATTTTTCATTCTTACTCTGAGAATGGGATCTTATGTACCTCCACCTGCGAATCCGGTGACTCGTCCTCCGATCAACAATGGTGATCAAATTCGATATCCAGTAGATCAATATGAGAATCCGTACTATCTTCATAGTGCAGATCACGCTGGATTGATTCTTGTGTCAGATCGACTTACGACAGCTTCAGATTTTCATTCATGGCGTCGATCGATCTTGATGGCTTTGAATGTCAGAAACAAATTGGGATTTATAAACGGTACGATTACTAAACCACCTGAGGATCATAGAGATTTTGGTGCTTGGTCTAGGTGTAATGATATTGTTAGTACTTGGTTGATGAACTCTGTTGATAAGAAGATAGGTCAGAGTTTACTTTACATAGCTACTGTTCAAGGAATTTGGAACAATCTGTTATCAAGATTCAAGCAAGATGATGCACCAAGGATCTTTGATATAGAACAGAAGTTAAGTAAAATAGAGCAGGGATCTATGGATATTTCAACATACTATACAGCTTTGTTAACTCTGTGGGAAGAACACAGAAATTATGTTGAGCTCCCAGTTTGTACATGTGGTCGTTGTGAGTGTGATGCTGCAGTTAAATGGGAACATTTACAACAGAGAAGTAGAGTGACTAAGTTTCTTAAGGAATTGAATGAAGGATTTGATCAAACAAGACGTCATATTTTGATGCTTAAACCTATACCTACTATTAAAGAAGCGTTCAATATGGTAACTCAAGATGAGAGACAAAGGAATGTCAAGCCACTTACTCGTGTTGATAGTGTTGCTTTTCAAAACACTTCTATGATAAATGAAGATGAAAATGCTTATGTTGCAGCATATAACACAGTTAGACCTAATCAGAAGCCGATATGTACTCACTGTGGGAAAGTGGGACATACAATTCAAAAATGTTATAAAGTCCATGGTTATCCACCGGGTATGAAGACAGGCAATACAGGATATACTTACAAGCCTAACCCTCAGCTACATGTGCAACCTAGGATGCCAATGATGCCTCAACCAAGGATGCAGTTTCCAGCTCAGCCTTATACTAATTCGATGCAGAAAGCGAATGTTGTGGCTCAAGTTTATGCAGAGACTGGTGCATATCCTTCTGAAGGTTATTCACAGGCACCTATGATGAATCCATATGGTAGTTATCCAATGCCACATATAACACATGGTGGAAACAACCTGAGTCTTCAAGATTTTACTCCTCAACAAATCGAGCAGATGATTTCACAGTTTCAGGCTCAAGTGCAAGTTCCAGAGCCTGCAGCTTCTTCAAGTAATCCTAGTCCATTGGCTACAGTTTCTGAACATGGTTTTATGGCACTTACTTCCACATCGGGTACTATAATCCCTTTCCCTTCTACTAGTCTTAAGTATGAGAATAATGATCTCAAATTTCAAAATCATACATTATCAGCTTTACAGAAATTCTTACCATCAGATGCTTGGATTATAGATAGTGGAGCCTCTAGTCATGTATGTTCAGACTTAGCGATGTTTAGGGAATTAAAATCTGTCTCTGGTGTCACTGTTACATTACCAAATGGTACTAGGGTTTCTATTACGCATATAGGAACTGTGCATATTACTCAAAAACTCATATTACATAATGTTTTACATGTTCCTGATTTTAAATTCAATTTGATGAGTGTTAGTTCTTTGGTTAAAACTATATCGTGTTCTGCTCATTTCTATGTTGATTGTTGTTTGATTCAAGAACTTTCTCAGGGCTTGATGATTGGGAGGGGTAGACTTTATCACAATCTATACATTCTTGAAACAGAAAATACTTCCCCCTCTACATCAACACCTGCAGCTTGTTTGTTCACTGGATCTGTTCTAAATGATGGACATCTGTGGCATCAACGTTTAGGCCATCCATCTTCAGTAGTTTTACAGAAACTTGTTAGTATCATTCCTTCTTTGAAGTCTTTTAATTCAGAGTCATCACCTTGTTGCATTTGTCCATTAGCAAAACAGAAAAGATTAGCTTACATATCTCATAATAATCTAGCTTCTAATCCATTTGATCTTGTTCACTTGGATATATGGGGTCCTTTTAGTATTGAGTCTATAGAAGGTTTTAGATATTTTCTTACTGTTGTTGATGATTGTACAAGGACCACTTGGGTTTACATGTTAAGAAATAAAAAGGATGTTTCATCTGTTTTTCCTGAATTCATAAAGCTTGTCTCAACACAATTTAATGCAAAAATAAAAGCAATTAGATCTGATAATGCACCTGAACTTGGATTTACTGAAATTGTGAAAGAACATGGCATGCTTCATCATTTCTCATGTGCATACACTCCTCAACAAAATTCAGTTGTAGAAAGAAAGCATCAGCATATTCTTAATGTGGCTAGAGCTTTACTTTTTCAGTCAAACATTCCTATGCAATATTGGAGTGATTGTGTCACTACTGCTGTTTTCTTGATAAATAGATTACCATCACCATTGCTGAATAATAAATCTCCTTATGAACTTATATTGAACAAGCAACCTGATTACTCTTTGTTGAAGAATTTTGGATGTCTTTGTTTTGTTTCAACTAATGCTCATGAAAGAACTAAATTTACTCCTCGTGCTAGAGCTTGTGTGTTTCTAGGATACCCATCGGGTTACAAAGGGTATAAGGTACTTGATTTGGAATCTCATTCTGTCACTGTGTCAAGAAATGTGGTTTTTAAAGAGCATGTTTTTCCTTTTAAGACTAGTGAATTGTTGAATAAGGCTGTAGACATGTTTCCAAATTCGATTCTACCTTTACCGGCTCCATTGCATTTTGTTGAAACTATGCCATTGATTGATGAGGATTCATTGATACCTACTACGACAGATTCTAGGACTGCTGATAATCATGCATCATCATCATCATCTGCATTACCTAGTATCATACCTCCATCTAGTAATACAGAAACACAGGATATAGATTCTAATGCTGTACCCATTACTAGGTCTAAACGTACTACTAGGGCTCCTTCTTATCTGTCTGAGTATCATTGTTCCCTCGTTCCTTCCATTTCTACATTACCCCCTACAGATTCATCCATTCCTATACATCCATTACCAGAAATTTTTACAGCTTCATCACCTAAAAAGACTACACCTTATCCCATCTCTACGGTTGTGTCCTATGATAAATACACGCCTCTTTGTCAATCTTATATCTTTGCTTATAATACAGAAACAGAACCTAAAACATTTTCACAGGCTATGAAGTCAGAGAAATGGATTAGGGTTGCAGTTGAAGAGCTTCAGGCTATGGAACTTAATAAGACATGGTCTGTTGAATCATTACCGCCTGATAAAAATGTTGTAGGTTGTAAATGGGTGTTTACTATTAAGTATAACCCTGATGGTACAGTGGAGAGATATAAGGCCCGGTTAGTTGCTCAAGGGTTTACACAGCAGGAGGGAATTGATTTTCTTGATACATTCTCACCTGTTGCGAAGTTGACAAGTGCGAAAATGATGTTAGGCCTTGCTGCTATTACGGGTTGGACACTGACGCAGATGGACGTCTCGGATGCATTCTTACATGGAGATTTGGATGAAGAAATCTTCATGAGTTTACCTCAAGGTTACACTCCTCCTGCAGGTACAATCTTGCCTCCTAATCCAGTCTGTAGATTGTTGAAGTCTATATATGGGTTAAAACAAGCTTCTAGACAATGGTACAAACGTTTGTCTTCAGTCTTGTTGGGAGCAAATTTCATATAATCTCCTGCTGATAACACTTTGTTTGTGAAAGTGGTTTCTGGAGGTTTTGTTGCGGCTTTAGTATATATTGATGATATTATGATAGCCAGCAACAATGATGCAGAAGTGGAGAATTTGAAGGCTTTACTGAGATCAGAATTTAAGATAAAAGATCTTGGACCCGCAAGATTCTTTCTGGGTTTGGAAATCAAGATCATCCAAAGGTATCTCAGTTTGTCAACGCAAGTATGCTCTCAATTTGTTAGAAGATGCAGGCTTACTTGGTTGTAAACCAAGTTCTATCCCTATGGATCCAACGTTACATTTGGTAAGGGATATGGGAACTCCTCTGCCAAATCCTACTGCATATAGGAAATTAATTGGCCGCTTGTTGTATCTAACCATTACAAGACCAGACATCACTTATGCAGTACATCAGCTAAGTCAGTTTATCTCGGCTCCTTCTGACATTCACTTACAGGCTGCTCATAAGGTTCTTCGATACATAAAAGCTAATCCTGGTCAAGGACTGATGTATTCTGCAGATTATGAGATTTGTTTGAATGGTTTTTCTGATGCTGATTGGGCTGCGTGTAAAGATACTAGAAGATCTATTTCAGGTTTCTGCATATATCTGGGAACATCTCTTATATCCTGGAAGTCAAAGAAGCAAGCTGTAGCTAGCAGAAGCAGTACAGAATCTGAGTATCGGAGTATGGCTCAGGCTACTTGTGAGATCATATGGCTGCAACAATTACTGAAGGACTTGCATATTCCGTTAACATGTCCTGCTAAGCTTTTCTGCGACAACAAATCAGCACTTCACAGCTCTTTGAATCCTGTGTTCCACGAGCGTACGAAGCACATAGAAATAGATTGTCATACTGTTCGGGATCAGATCAAGGCAGGCAATCTGAAAGCTCTACACGTTCCTACTGAAAACCAACATGCTGATATACTTACCAAAGCTCTTCATCCTGGTCCGTTTCACCATCTTCTCAGACAAATGTCATTGTCAAGTCTCTTTCTTCCTAACAAGCCAGTTCGAAGCTAGAGACTTGAGGGGGGGATATTAAGGATATAGGACCGGTTAACTTCGGTTATCACTGGTTTGGTTGAATGTGGTTTACTAACCACAATAATCTTATGTCTATAAGTTTAATCTCGATTACTTTGTTAGTTAAGTTGGTTGTAACAACACTTTAAGCTGAATAAGAAAAGTTGTTATCTTCTTCTTCGTCTCTCTTCTCCAATCTTGAATCTCCGATGTATCGGACGTTATCAAGGAATACATTTGCACGAGATCCATGTTCAAACAAACATGAAATTTAGCGTATTAAAGGACCAAATGTTTTTCTTAAAAAAACATTTCTATGTAATTAGGATCCATATTTCAAATTTGAACAAAGACCATTGTGTCTTTTTGCTATTTTTGAGTCGGTCCTGCCTACATTGATTCAAAATCTCTTTTATGTTCGTATACTTCGTCAAAATCTCTGCATAGTCACATTCGTCTGCTGAAGAGTACCAACTCCCAAATATTTTCTTGTATGCTCTTCCATTAACATCTTTTCTAAGCTAATGAAAACTAGATATTTGCCTTAGGTCCAAAACTAAATCTATCTTCTTTCCTCATAGTTTTCTCAATTTCCGGCAACTCACATTATCTCAATTCTAACTAGAGTGTCAAAGAGTTTTTGAGATGAAATACCTCTAAAAGCCAGTTAGACAAAGATAAGTTACTAAACTTGTAGATTCAGCCTTGTAACTACTAGCTTAGAAAAACCTTATGGATTTAGAACATGGTTCAAGAATTTTCCATATGGTTTCAATTGTGGTTTACGGGATGATTAGTTGAGATTGTAGCGGTAAATTGTGGCTTAAAATATTGATGTTATATATATATTGTTTTTAACATAGGTTATGAGTTAAAATAATAATAATAACTAAAGCTACAGATTATTGACTCTTAAAAAAACGAAATAGAGGAATACATTATATAGATGGTCTAAGTTTGACTCGTTTTAACCGTTAGCTACTTAATTATTAGGTGAAAATTCAAAATATTCAAGTGTACAAAGTACTTGTTTTAGATTAGAAATTTTTTTTTTTTTTTTTTTT
>Ga0041059_1002545_pt1 | contig 13447 bp, 10 predicted proteins | sample AraColnosormetaG_FD_56232 | JGI IMG/M metagenome (GOLD analysis project Ga0041059, IMG submission 56232) | Arabidopsis roots microbial communities from North Carolina, USA - Col MF nosort | ecosystem: Host-associated > Plants > Roots > Unclassified | place: USA: North Carolina | collected...
GAAAAACTACATTCATTACGATATTTTATATATGTGGTTCACAAAAAAAAAAAAAAGCTTATGACTATGAAACATTATGTTTTGAGGCCTCTGGCGATTTATTCGAAATGAGCTGTCCATATTGTAAGGAAGACTGACTAGACCTTAATTCGTGATGGATTTCAATTATTAGCTGACCAGAGATTTAAATGCAAAATATCATAATGGCTGGAGTCAGTAGAGTGGGTGCATTGTTTTGAGAATAAGATTCAGTCGTACTTTGCTCGTCGTATGAATATGTAGCGAGTGTCAATTGATGTTCAAAGGTAGATAAGTTGTATAATCTCTGAAACTAGGAATGTGTTCAGAGTTTTAGATCCTTAACTGTAAACTAAGGGAAGAACATTAAATGTATATTCTTCTTATCAACAATAAATATATTACGGGGTTAAATGTGAATTGTGATTAGACCTAATTGTTATACATTAACGACATTGTGATCCGATAACTTTTGACTAGCTCGTGCATTTCTCTAAAGGCAAGGCATATAACACTTAGTTTCGTGATTTTTTATAGTCATGCAGAAGTTTTTAAACATGTATTTCAAAACAAACCCGAAAGCTCCTTGGAATTTGCATTTTATGTATTTATTTAGCAGTTAACCATAACGTTAGTTTGCATGTTCAATTTAAATTCAAAGAAATTAAGATGAGATATGGACGGTCTGCAATACCGTATGTTCTAACATAATATTCCAATAATCAAAGTGAATAAATCAATCTCTACCGATGATGAATCTTTGAACTGAAAGGAGACAAGAAAACAATACATCAAATATTTTCAACCATAATGGGAAGCTAGTCGGTCACACTTCACAAAGTGGCCTTTATTTTTGGGTTGTTTCGTTGAAGGGTCCCGAATCAATGGTAGGGAATACTTTCTCCTTATCTCTTTCTCTCTCACTCCAATATATATAATATGATGAATCTTCACTTCCATTTAAACATCACACAATCATCACACAATCACCCTGAATCCCTGATAATAAGGAAAAACAAAAAAGTTTGTTTTATAAACACACTTTAAACAATGAGGGAGAAGTACACAAAGGAGGAAGCAGTGAAGAATTGGGAGAAGAAGAAGAACAAGCCTTCTTCACCAAAAGGAGTTGGAGAGTTTCTGAAAAAGAAGAAAGGAAGGTTCTACATTATTGGAAAATGTATTACTATGCTTCTTTGTTCACACAAGTGATAGTCAACACACATTTTTTCATACATATTTATGTTATCATGTATAGGTATAGATGATGATAGAGGTATAAAAAGGAGAGAGAGCTCAACATATTTACATCTTTAACATTTCGGTGTTCATCTCTCATTTTATGTGGGTGTGTTCTTGTTGTCGTCGTCGTTGTTATATATGGAAATATATCACTCAATATTCTTCTTGTGAACTATATATATAACGGAATACTATCTCCCATAGTCCCATGTTTGTAGAATTAATATTAATGTATGAATAATAAATTCTTAGAGAAAAGACAAAGACGATGCTTTTGAGTACTATATGGAGATGCATGCACACAAACATGTATTATATAACAAAGAAATTGGATTCAGTACTTACAGTTAGAATTAGGTTAAGGTAAAAGAAAAAGGTAAGGGAAACAAATATCAGTCTCACATGTGTTAATGCGCTTGGGCGTATTTTGATTATGTTAGCTGGTCATTATCAGTTAGTTTAACCATTAGTCATTCTACAATCTGTAGTGTGACGTTTAATTACCTGATGATTCAAACATTTTTCACTATAAATATTATGAAGTTATCAGTTAGGTTATTTACCAAACAAAAATTCAATGACATAACAACTAAAGTCTCATTCCCTTTAAAAAATGGTAACTTTTGTAATCCATTTCGAGAAGACAACAAACCTAAATTGGCTTTGTGAAGTAAGATTCAGTCGTACTTTGCTCTTTCAATACTTGAACATTAATGAAAAATTCCAAGCAAAAGGAAATAAAAATAAATAGTTTGACTCAAATTTGGTAATGGGCTTATAGTGTTATTGGGTCTTCATCTTCAGCCCAAATAATCTTTTACTCTTTCAAGTCTGAACGTCGTCATCTTCGTTGTCGCCGTCGTCGTTTCTCTCATTTCTGCTCTGTTGTGCTATCGTAGCGTCGCGCTCCTTTAAACGCGACGGACGCAGCCTTCTCTGTTCATCGTTTCGCCGGAAGTTTTCTTCAGGTATGATATTTTGAGACCGTCGTTGATATTTTTATTCAGTTTCCATAGAGAAAAAAAAACAATTCCTGAGTTCTGGATCGAGGATCGATTTCGATAATACTCGAAGAAAAGTTGGGTTCTTCGTAAAGTTATTTGTTGTAGCTGTGTGTGGAGTTCTTTACATTTTCTTCGATTTTGATTTTAGCTCTTCGTATATGAAACTTTTTGATTTTTAAAATTTCTCAAATTGGGTTTTTCTTTGTTTCTCTTTTGGCACAGCGGAGATTTATTTTCAGCTGGTTAGTAGTTTTGAGTGACTACTGAGGTAACAATGGTTGTAGAAACTATCGAGAGGTCTTGTGAGGGTTCAAAGAGAAGACATGTGAACGGTGGAGATATCGCTGTTCCTTGTTCGGGAGAAGAGTGTAGCAATGGAGATATAAATGTAGCTCCTGGAGTTTCAGCGGTAAGCTAAAAACCATGGCTTCCTTTTAATGTATTGTCAGAGATTTGGTTGGTTCTGCTTTTGGTGATATTGGTCATTGTTGTGTCTTATGCAGAAAAGAGCTAGGGTTTCTAGAGAAATGACGTTTGAAGATATTTACGGTGCTGATGCATTACTCAATGATGACGATGATGAGGATGATGATTGTGATTGGGAACCTGTGCAGGCGCCTATGGAGTTTGTAAAATGGTGTTGTGTCAATTGCACTATGTCGAACCCTGGTGATATGGTCCACTGTTGTGTACGTTTTTTATTTACTTTTTCTTGCTTGGCTACTACTTTTTATGATTTCAAAGTGACAAACGTACGTCTGAGCAATGCGCATTGGACATTGGTTATGTATTAGTAAAGTTGATTCCTTGACGTAGATATGCGGTGAGCACAAGGAATCTGGCATTTTGAGGCATGGATATTTAGCGTCTCCCTTTTTTAAAGACACTGGTCTCATTGAAGTCGAGGAGAAATATGGAGGTAGGAATTACTTCCCTTGCTTCCTCTGAAAATGTCTTTATAAATATTGTTAGTCTCAGTTCCATGCTATTTAAGTAACTGTAAGCATGTTCACTTTTCTTTTAACTTGATATTAGGAAGCTCATCTGCAACCAGCTCGACAGCTGTTGGGTTCGACGAGAGAATGTTGCTACACTCAGAAGTATGATCTTGTTACTGTTATGTGTTATGTTTTCCTGAGAAACCTCTAGTATCTGTTGACATCTCTACATTATCATCTCCAAAGCTTTTCTTCGTGCAAGTTTTTCTATTTAATATGTGCTGATGGCATGCTTAAAAAGTTTGAAGTGAAGGCACAACCACATCCAGAGAGACCTGATCGTCTTCGAGCTATAGCTGCTAGTCTTGCCACAGCTGGTATGTTGCGTTTACTTCCTTTAAACCTAGCCTCTCTTGAGAAGAAGACTAATGTTTGGAAGCTGATTATTATTAAGATTTGGAGATCATTATATAGATCTCTTGCAGCCGAGGTAAGTTAAAACTAAAAAGGAAAATAATAAAATTCTAATTCTAAAAGGAAAAGATCAGAACATAACTTCTTCAATTAAGAAGCTTCTAGCGTCCTTGTCTACCTTCTCTGAGACTTGATCCCATATATCATATCATGTGTTTCATTTTACAGTATCATACTGTTGGGAGTAATTTTGGTACTCACCACGTTTGAATTTTTTTGCAGGTGTTTTTCCTGGAAGATGCTTGCCTATCAATGCAAGGGAAATCACGAAACAAGAACTCCAGATGGTGAGCTGCTACATAACTGTCTTAGAGACAATTCTAATATTATGTTCATTGCAGTACTTTTACAAGCAATTTCATAACTGGTTTGTATATGTCAATTTTGAGGTCCACACTTCAGAGCATGTTGATGCTGTTGATACTACAAGCCAGCTTCTCTATAGGTTTGAATTTTAAACCATTTGTTACTTTTTTTTTTGCGTTCACCGTGCATATCCTTGCTTGTTAATCTGACTGTTCAAACTTGAATTGAAATTTCCTTTACCTTCGCTGCTCCTCATTTATCTCTTTTTGCTCTTGATCCCGTTCTTTTACCATTGTCTGGCAGCTACTTCACCTCTGACACATATGCTAATGAGTATTCAGCACGTGCTGCTAGACTTGCAGCAGGTTTGTGCGCTGATCTAGCTACAGATATTTTCACTGGCCGTGTAAAAAATGGTTTTGCTTTGGTATGTCTAATTCACCAAAATTTTTAAATTTAAAGATGCAACTACACAATTGCTTTAAATTGAAATTACACCATATTAGTTTGAAAAAAAAAAATCTCTGATTGTATCAGGTTAGACCTCCCGGTCATCATGCTGGCGTCAGGCATGCTATGGGGTTTTGCCTTCACAATAATGCAGCCGTTGCTGCATTAGTAGCACAAGCAGCAGGGGCAAAGAAGGTGCTGATTGTGGACTGGGTAATGTTACTGATAACTCTAAACTGGGTGATTTTGTAGATCTTCAAACTTTTTTAATTCGTTGTACTCTGCATTGTGTGGTTTGGCTCATATCAATGTTATATCTACCGTTGCAGGATGTCCATCATGGCAACGGAACCCAAGAGATATTCGAACAAAACAAATCTGTAAGCTGCCCAAATCTATGCATGTCTGCACATCAATTTTGGAGTGTTGGATGCAGTAAATTATTTTTGTGAGTTGACCTTGTTTGAACTTATTACTGGGAGTCATTGCATAGGTATTGTACATATCCTTGCACAGACATGAGGGAGGAAACTTCTATCCCGGTACTGGAGCTGCTGATGAGGTACCTATGCTTTTCTGTTTTACATTGTCTCATCCAGCATTCATGAGTAGATTTAGTTGTTGGTATATATATGCATATACCTTATTTGTGTGTTTGGTTTGCATTATGATTTATGTCTTAAATTTTGGGATTATTTTCTAATTTCTGCCTTGTTTCCAAAATTTGAATTTTCTCTAGGCGGCAGAACAATAGTTTGCTAATGTTAATTATGGGTGCAGGTTGGTTCTAATGGTGGGGAAGGTTATTGTGTAAATGTTCCATGGAGTTGCGGTGGAGTTGGGGATAAAGACTATATCTTTGCGTTTCAACATGTGGTTCTCCCCATAGGTACAGAGTCGTTCTACTTTTCCCCATTTGATAAACGTTTTGGCTTAATTGATGACTAATATGCTCAGGAAGTGGACCAAATACATTTAGCTCACTTTTGAATGTGCACTCAGTCTAATTTTAACTGGAACCTTCTCTTGCAGCTTCTGCATTTTCTCCAGATTTTGTCATCATATCTGCGGGATTTGATGCGGCTAGAGGAGACCCACTAGGATGCTGTGATGTAAGCTTCATATTCGAGCTGTAATTTACCACTTCTGGAATCAGTGTATTGTTTTGTGGATATCAACAGAGGATAGATGTTCTGTTCTACTCCTTTTTTCAGGTGACTCCGGCTGGCTATTCTCGAATGACACAGATGTTGGGTGATCTGTGTGGTGGGAAAATGCTAGTTATTCTCGAGGGCGGGTATGTGTTTTGCAGTTTTTTGGAGTAGCCTCTTGGTTTGTAAGGAGCAGCTTTTGAATAATCTCCTGTTTTCATTTGCAGCTACAATCTTCGCTCCATATCTGCTTCTGCAACAGCAGTGATCAAGGTTAGTCTCTATTTCAAACTTGATATCCTTTAAAATCTGCATATAGTTATGGAGATTCATGATCCCGCTTAATCTATAAAGGTGCTTCTGGGTGAAAATCCGGAGAACGAGTTGCCCATCGCCACCACGCCTTCAGTAGCCGGCCTGCAAACTGTTCTTGATGTACTGAATATCCAACTGGAGTTCTGGCCATCACTTGCTATCAGCTACTCCAAATTACTCTCAGAGTTGGAAGCACGTCTGATCGAAAACAAAAGTGAGTGATGCTTCCCAAAAAAAAAACTATTTCATTCTTCATCCTTCTTTCTCCTAATAAAATCTCACTGGTTTTACAGAAAATCAGATGAAAAGGAAGGTTGTTCGGGTTCCGACATGGTGGAAATGGGGACGAAAGAAGCTTTTGTACAACTTTCTCTCGGCTCGTATGATTTCAAGATCAAAGTGATTTTAGAAAGCATTCTTCCTAATCCGTCGTAGGAATTGTCTACACTTACTTGTAACCCTAACTGATCTGGGGGAATTTATTGCAATTAGGGAGCTCTGAACAATCTTTATCACTTACATTTGGTAGGGTTTTATAGAAAGAACCCTTTTAACCTGCTTACCAACCATCCTCATCAGACCTCTTAAGCTAGGCAATCGGTTTGGATAAACGAATTCCTACTTTAACCAAATTTATAGTTCGGTTTGGTTTATCTTAAAATTATTGATGTCGAACCAAACCAAAAACAAATTTCTTGTTCATTTCTCGGTGTCCAAAATCCTCATTTTCCAATAATTCCGGTATATTCTTTTTGGTTTTGGTATATTTCAATCAATTTCAGTATATTTGACACAGTTTGATACGGCTAGGAAATTTGATTTACAAAAAAGAAAAAAGTAGAAGAATTTAAGAATATTTAGAAATTTATGAAAAACTAAAAGAGCTTCTAAATACGGATATGTTCAATCTTCCAAAACCAAACAAAACAGTTTTGTCGGTATTTTGAACCAAATCTAATTACCAAAATTTTGGCACTGTTCGGCTAAGAATATTAGTCCAGCTCTATTAAATAAGAACTTTCGAATAATCGCTTCGATTCAGATTAATTCTTTCTGATTTTAGGTAGATAGAGGGGCTATCGGTTAATTTCGATTATGAACTAGCTGAATTTTTGTAAATCAACCACATTTTATTTAATCATATGTTTGTTTTCTAAGAGAATTTGAATCTAAAAAACCTTGTATGTTTTTAAAACTTTTATAAAATCTTTTTAAAATCCTTGTAAATCCTTCAAATATTTCAATAGAATCTTTATAAATTCTTATAAAGCCCTTTAAAAGCATTTGTAAAAAACGTTAAAAACACTTGTAGATCTTTTTTAAACTCTTATAAAATCTTTAAAAACATTTGTAAATTCTTTTAAAACTCTTCATAAACCTTTGTAACTATTTTAATAAACCGTTTAAAACCTCTATAAAAAGTTTTAAAAGCATTTACAAGAATTTGTAGAGAGATTTAAAATCCTTGTAAATCCTTTTAAAATCCTAATTAAGTCCTTAAAAACATTTGTTGCTCTTTTAAACCCTTTCAAACTTTTGTAAACCCTTATAAAATATTTTTGTCGGATTTTGTTTTGTCAGAATTGTTTTGGCGGGAAATTTTTTGTCGGAAAGTTCTTTGACGAGAAAATTTATTCTCTCATTTTGTTGATTTTTTTTTCAAATATAGGTAAAATGGTCATTAATTATTAAAAGAAATTATCAATGACAACGGACTATATGAAAAGATAGTATTGAAAAAAAATATCAATGGAAAAACATTCCTAACAATTTCTCTTCATTTTCAGTCTGTAATTATTGGATCGAGTAAAAAGTATCTCAAAACTTAAGAGTATCCAACCAAATTAAACTCGACTAGTATAGTATTTTTAAACTACTATAATCAAAAGCAAAAATAATAATAAGATAATGTCTAGTATATTATTATTATTAAGGAACCGAAACATACAATCTGCATAGTCGGATGTTGCTTGAATCTTTCCCGCAACAAAGTTCATAATAGTTTGAAAAAAACAGTTAAAAGCAGCCCACATTTCCGGCGACGAAGTCGGATATACTCTTCCTCTTCAGTCCCATGACGAGAGAAGTTTGTTACAAGTGACGATAAAAAATATTCCACTTAAGCATCATAAGACACAAAAGATCTAAATAGGATCACTAATTCTCGTCTAAGCTATTTAACATAACTCAAGCTTGTGCCTATGTTGTAATAACCAATCTACGTCTAAGTAGAATCATGCCAATATACTATTTTATGAAAAAAAACTAGAGCACTAAATAAATATTTGATTTAAAAAACTTATTTTCAAGCATTAATCAATAAAAAAAACATGAATCAATGGCTCCTAAAATCGACTAATAGCCACTTATTTAATTTTTGCTTGAAATTTGTACAAACTCTGCAACAACAATGACTAATATTATTAGATGGCAATCCTAAATTATAATAATTTTTTTAGAATTTGAATATGTAGCTGGCTCATAAATACAGAATAATCGGAACAAAAAAATTTAGATTGATGAAAAAGAAAAAAAAAACAGAGGTACGGAAAGATTAATTAGAGAAGGTGAATATGTTAGTTACCATAACTATTTTATCTCCTATCGGTATTCATTTTGTTATTCACATTCACATATTGATCTTTGGCGTATATGTTTTAATAATAACTCTTATTTTAAAGTTTTTATAAATGTTTATTCTTTTGTTCTTTAAACTATTTAAAGTCTACTACAATCGTTATGAAAAATTTATTTTCCGAATAAACTATCTCATAATAGTATGATATTAGCTACATATTTCCAGTATAGTTATGATTTGTTAACAATCTGCTTTGATTAACTTCAAAATTCGTTTGTTCGAGTTTCTAGACTATGCAATGGTGTGAATAAGAAATATTAATCAAATTTCTTTTCAATACATTGTAATGCAAAATGGCTCTTCTACTTTTCGATATATTTTTATAATTATTTGTATGGTAGCTAAGTACTTGATCAACAATTATAATAGGCAAAATAATTGTTAGCTATCTATATCAGACTAGGGAGTAAATTAAACGAGCTTTACTAACAAAAATTGTAGAATTATGTTTTTGCCCTCATTTAGTTTCATCCCAAGCAACGACCACAACTACAAGAACCGATTTAAGCTATTTACAAAACCAAAAACCAAAAAACGTCAAGGGTTCTTCACAGAAACTGCCTGAGCCAGTGGCAGTCTGCAGCATCTTTCTCTAGCTCATCTTTCATCTCACGAACCCGTTGAAGTGAATCTTTAAGCTCCATTTTATCAAGTGGTATCGCTGCAAACTCTTTCAGAAACTTGTGAGCTCGCTCTGCCCCTCTTGATACTTCATCTGGATCATCTTCTCTGCTCTTTCTCTTCCCACTCTCCTGCAAACAACAACACGAGAATTAAATCTTTGTCACATAGATTTATAATAATACAGCATAAACTGCAGAATGGGTGAATGATAGAATGATTCCATCATCAACCAAAAACAAAGGGGGAAATGAATCAAGACCTCATTGTTGATTATCATGGAGGAGGGAGAGAAATCTTCCAGCTCTGCAGCTTTCTCTCTTGCGAGGGCCACGACGCTTTCAGGGAAGTTGGCAAATTCCGCCACATGAATCCCAAAGCTCTGGTCACAGGCCCCTGGTTCAACCTAACCAGACAAACAACACACCACACAAAATTAATTTCAATTTCATCTTTGTAAGAAAATCAAATAAGTAATTTAGATTAAACATAAAAACAGAGACACTTTTAACTGCAACAGAGCAGCAATTTTTTAATTTATAAACCAGACCTTGTAAAGCATGGTGAGTTTGCGGCTTTCAGTGTCAATGTGAGCGCTGACATGGAAGTTTGCCACACCAACAGTGTTACCAGAGACCTCAGAGTTTGCTTGAGCCAAGGCAGTAAGTTCATGGAAGTGAGTAGCAAACAGAGTTGGTGCTCTTTTCACTTGAACCAGATGCTCACATATAGCCCAAGCTAAACCTGATATATTCACCACGATGATGTCAAGAGCACTGAAATCTCACATATGACCATAAAAATGAACATATAATAGAAAACTTACTAAAAACATCCAAATGAAAGAAGAGAAATTGCAGAGAAACTAACCAAAACCATCATAAGTTGATGTTCCACGACCAAGTTCATCGATAATTATCAGTGACTTATCACTAGCGCCTTTCAATATCGATGCGGTTTCAAGCATTTCTTGCATAAAAGTTGACACTCCACGCAGCTAACACACCAAAGGAAAAAAAGTTGGAATAAGGGTGTTCAGGATATCAGCAGTTTTTCGTTCATTGAGGGCTAAACTTAAACTCACTTGGCAATCGCCTGCTCCTACACGGGCAAAGATGCAGTCTCTTATGGAAATTGATGCTTTATCACAAGGAACAAAGGAACCAACTTGAGCCATCAGCACAATCACACCAACCTGGGATTTATAATGGCCGGAAACCGACTTTAGTCATACGTCTATGAAACAAAACTGAACTAGAGGAAATCATCATACCTGGCGGATGAAAGTGGACTTCCCTCCCATGTTAGGCCCTGTTACTATTTGAAACCAACTCTTCCCTCTCATCTGATTTCAAAGAACAGTAAAGGGCAAACAAGGATTTGTTCAAGTCAAAAGGGAAACAAGAAAAACAAAGACGTCTCAGTTTATTTACCACATTCAATACTTACGAGTCTGCAATCATTTGGTATGAAATTCACCCAATCTTGAGCTTCTACACATGGATGTCTGCTTCCTTCTAGTACAATATCTCCAGCATCCTACAATTTATTAACCGTGCTCTCAACATAATGTCATAAACTTGGAAAGAAAAAACTATTCATTTTCAGAACAAAATAATCAACTTGAGTTTGTACTAACCGAAGAGGTGATTTCTGGCCTACAGTATGGAGTAGGGCAACTGGCAGCCAAATCAGCAAAGCTTAACAAAACATCCATTTCAGAAAGTAACCCAGCTAAGTCCTCAAATACCTATAACCATACAATATACATATAAATTCCACATATAGTTTACTATGATTTTAAACAACCAATTCTGTAACAGTCCAATGCTTAATATGAATAACTAAACATACCTCAGAGAAGCTGGTAACAGTCTCAACTACACGATCAACGAGCTCCTTTTGACAGCTCCTATAATCATCCACAACACTTTGGTACTGGTCCCCCAGTTTTTTTAGCTTTGTGTTTGTGAACTTCACTCCGTCTTTGCGAGTCTCCAGCACTATAAACTGTGTCGTCAGCTTCTTCCTGATCTTTGGCTCTTCCTTCTTCGTGATCCTGAAGACATGCCCAAATTGCGCTGCTTTGTCAAGTTTAAGAGCCTTGTCGACCTGAAGATCAAGTTCTATCGCTGTCTTTTTGTGCAATTCGTGAATCTGCTGCTCCAGCAATTCTTTCTGATCTTTCAGAGATGCCAATTTGGTGTCGTAGCTTGAAGATATCATGTATTCTCCATTTTCTAGCTGGTCAAGATCTACAGAGCACTCAACCAAATCGATGAACTTTCCAAGGTGATCTTGATCTGATAAAGCCTCAAGCTTTTTCAGGTATCTCTCGCTGATGAGTGATGCGAATTCTCCGGTGTACTGTTGCATAGCTGTTTTGATGAAGGGAAGCCTTATAGTTGACTGCAGAGAAAAGATGAAGACTTAATTAGTAATGAACTTAATAACATACCTATAACTTCAGAGTTGCATAAACACATTTAGGACAATGAAAATGCAATTTTGTTAACATTGAGAGAAGCAGATTGAAGTGCGGAAAGTACCTGATAGAGTTTAATAATGTGCTGTAACCCACCTCTTCTTCTCTCGAGACTGCGCAAAAGCCTCTCAACATCTGAGATTCGCTTCAGATGCTGTCTAAGATCCTGCCTTAACCCAGCTTCTTCAACAAAGCACTGAACTATATCTAATCTCGTCTTAATCTCATTCAAATCCACGAGGGGTTGCTTCAGCCACATATGAAGCAGTCTCTTACCCATCCCTGCGGTACATGTTCTGTTCATGAGACCAAACAAACTGAAATTCTTATTAGCATCAGTTTTGCTCTCCATCACATTCAAAGCCCTCATAGCTGCAGAGTCAAGTCTCATGAATCCGCCAATATCATATCTGCGGATTGTGAAGTTCCCATAGTTATCCTCATTTGAGAGAAGTTCAGAAAACGAGAGTAATGCACCTAGAGCAGGAGTCGCAAGGTCAAACCCGGATACCAAATCTCTAACAGGCTCAATATTCCCCTTCACCAATCTCTTAAGATCTGAATCTAAATCTCTTCCTTTGAACTCGTGTTTCTTCCTCTCTGTTATCATCACGGCACACCTCTCCAGGGAATCATACAGGCTTTTGCATTCATTGGATTTGCCGGATTCAGCTGGAAAAATGCATTCTTTTGCGCCTAGAGCAATCAACGAAGACTCCAGATTGGTGAAGCGGCTATCATCAAGAAACTCAGCTAGTCCAAGAACTCGCCTAGTCAGATCAACATAGGCCATCCCAATAACGCATCTGCCATCGTGAAAACTTGGAAATATGGAGACAACAACTGGTGTGTCCTGCATTTCATTGTTTGCAAACAAAACATCTTCAAAGCTTCCAATGTTTCCAGGAGAACCTGTTTTCACAAGTCTCCAATTCGATCCGCTTCCCTCATAAAGTTCTACAGTATGATCATTACGCTCCAGGAGAAGATCCCTAGCAATCGTTTCGAACATGTTCCTACTAATGCTTACGCTTGAAAGAGCATTTGAACCACTCCCGAGCTGACGTAGAGCAGTGGTTGTATGATAATAAGTCTTTGCAATGAAAACTGAATTTTCACCATGAGCTGTATAATAATCCTGCAAATGCATTTAAGAAGTTTCCATAAATCGATGACAAAACAACCAAAAGTCTAGACCATTTGAGAACAATGAACTCACCTTGCGATCAAAGAATCTAACAGCTCTCGTATCCTGAAGCAAAGAACAATCAAAACCCACATAAGCAAAGATCGAGAAATTGCTAAAAAATCTTAAGCCTTTTTTCCTAATTCGCTTCCCAATGAACAAAATGTCTACAATTGCTTCAAACCCTAATTTTAAAGCATCTACTTTCCGACTAGAATTGGTGTTATTTATTGCAATTAGAGGCACTGTACAAGCTCTAACTTCTCCCAGAAATCGAAAGAAAACGAGAACTTACATTTGGTAGGGTTTTGTAGAACGAGAGAAACCCTTGAGCTTGCTTTGCATCTTCCAAAAATTAAAAAAAAAATGCATAACAAATATCAGACCTTTTACAAAACCCATAAACCCAATTGGGAAATCGAATACGAAAATGAGAAAGAAAAAAAAAACTAGGGTTTAACATTACCCAATTTCAGCTCCGGAAGCTTGTTCTGTTCCTCGAAATTACCCTCCATTGGAAGATAGAGAAAGCTAAATCCTTCACCTACCTTCTGCAACTACGGTGCAAATGTTCTTCTTTCGTGGTTTTTCAGTGGAACTGGAATCGAAAGCGACTAGA
>Ga0041059_1002546_pt1 | contig 13444 bp, 10 predicted proteins | sample AraColnosormetaG_FD_56232 | JGI IMG/M metagenome (GOLD analysis project Ga0041059, IMG submission 56232) | Arabidopsis roots microbial communities from North Carolina, USA - Col MF nosort | ecosystem: Host-associated > Plants > Roots > Unclassified | place: USA: North Carolina | collected...
AATAAAAAAAAAAAAAAAACTCTGTTTTTTTATTGAAACCAAACCATCTGAAATGTAATGCAAGATTTTTGTAGAAAATGATACGACCTAGAAACTGTGATAGCTTTAACCTTATATATCGTGGATTTGTCAATATTTTAGTTTTAAATTTTAGTAATATCTTTTAAAAACTTATGTTAAGAAACTTGTGACATGAACAAACTGATTCAATTTGATGAGGACGATGACCACAATACCACGTGGTTGTGCTTTGGCTTTTAACGAGTCTTTATTTATACAAAATCAATGATGCATGTCCAAGAAGATCATTGACGGTGATGGTCCGGGACAGTGTGCATGTTTTCTTCTCAGGATTTTTTTTAATGGTTTAATCGATCAAAGTAATTTTAAATTTGATTTTGACATTTTATACGTACTCTCTTTTTAACCACTTTTGAATAAAAATCAAGAGAAAATACATAATTGTTAAACCGGTAACAAACATAAATCAAACCAAACAAGACCAAAATCAGAACTAATTGTTTTTGGCGGTGTTCTCAAAACTCCAGCTCCAAATGTCGTGACGCTCGACGCCACGACCCATCGAACCGGAAAAGCCGGTATACATAGTCTCAAGAACCACCTCCGAGAGATCAACTTGTGTTTCGATCAATGGCCTCTTCGGTTTCTTTAAATGCGCAGGTGCAAGCCAAACAATGACTTTACTGTTCTTATACTCAATCCAAGCTTTGTAGTTGTCTCCGCTACTAAGCTTCACTTCCTTAAACAACCATTGATTCTTCCCTCTAGTTCTTGTCTGAATCCAATACCCAGCTTTCTCAGAAACCTTTGAGTTAACAGAGTTAATATTAACACCAACATGATTATCATTAATATCACCAAAACGTTTGTCTTGGAAAACATCGAATTCGACCGCAAAGAGATGGTTATTAGGATTGCCATTGGTTGTGAGGTTAACTAGACCGAGGAAGCCGCGGGTTGAGTCTTGGTCGTACTCGTAGGCTACGGTTGGGACCACGATGAAGGCGATACCATGACCAGGGTTAGGGTTTGACCGTCGAGGAGTGATGGAGAAAGTGAAAGATGTTTTGAAAGAGTAAACAGAAGAAGATGTGTTGTTGGAAGATTTGAATGGGATTGGATCTGTGTAGAGACCTTGACCATGTGAGAATGGAATGTTGTCACGGGTCATGGAGAGAGCTCCGGACCGGCTCATGCCATCGGTTGCTGGTCCTAGCTCGGCGTACCCGATGAAGATTAGATTTGTTCCGTCGAAACGGTTGAAGTTGAATTTGACGGCGGAAATGGTTTTAGAGCTTAACAAAGATATGAACAGAACAAAAATACAGAGTTTGTGGATCTGCATTATGCGTTTGTTGTTTACGTGTGTATGTTTTTGTTTTTGGTGTTATGGAAGTGGAAGTAGTGCTGTAATATATAGTGTGACGAAAGCCAGTGAACTTCAACTATGACTTTTCAAACATATATAGAGGTCAAATATGATAGCGCCAACTGGGCACACGAAAAAGACTATTTTTTAGTGATAAACCATTGATTTCTGAATTCAAGATGGATGGAAAAAAAAAACTAAAGAACAAAACAATTATTATGAATCGAAAGGATTGTTAACTCTCTCTCACGACTTTACACATTAGCACATAGAGTTTGCCACATAAACTTCATAAAATAAGTAATAAATAATTAGTAATAAATAATTAGTAATAATTTAACATAACAACTAAAATAAGAGGATATAATTAATCAGAACTTGAACCATCACAGTTTTTATATTTTTTTTAATTCAATATATCCTCTTTAATTTTGAGATCTACTTGAGTGGTTAAAGTGATCATAAAATCCAAACATGTTACACATATTCCTTGCCTAAAAATTAGACGATTATTATGAAAGAAACTAAATGAATATGCAGATTAAATATATCTAAGCTTTTCGAGAATTATGCTAAGAAACAAGTATTTTGAAAGATGTTTGAGGAGCTATCCTTATAACTAATATGTAAGATATAAGATTATGACAAGAACTTAACTAAACTTTCCAAGAACATCAAGTTAAATATGATTAGATTTAATATGCAAAGACATGGTTAATAAAGACATGTTATATTTTTAGTATAAGAAACAAATTTTCTAAAATTTCACCGTCCCACAATCTAAACATATAACAAAAAAAACAAGGATATATAAATTTTAAAAAAACTGAGAATCTAGAACAACAATAAAAAAAAACAACTCAAGCATATTCGTTTTTCATATGAACTAATATAGTTGGACTTTTCAAAAACAATTACAAATCATATTTATGTTTCAAAACCGATGCATTCAACTTTACTTTATGTTATATGAACAAACATTATATAAAACAATTTGTAAATAGTAATACATAAACCCGCACGTAGTGCGGGTACTCATCTAGTTTATCATTAAAGTCGAATAAACACAATAACTCATAAGAAAATTTATCTAATCCTTACTACTAATTATATTTCCACTAGAGCCGGTCTTGATATTTAAGGAGTCCAAACGCAAGAAAAGATTGTTCTGGTATTTTTTGGACTAGTTATCAAAGAAATGACAAAACATTTTAAAAAATTAGAGTTCATGAAGGCTTTGTTATATTGCAAAGGGTCCATTTTTAGATTATTGTTTTGTTGATGAGGCCGAAAACTTTGGAGGTCCTAGATCAATGATTCCTTTCGCTTGTCGCATGGTCACCTTTGCCTAGCACGATCCTCCACCAAAAACACGTCAAATTCTATTCTAGCAGATTGATGATTGTAGTCAAATCACATCGTCGTAGGTAAAATTATGAGATGCTGTCTGTCCAAGCCTCGACAACGAGGACACACTCTTCAATTGGATAAAGCAAAAACACTAAAAAAATATCTCACTGAAAGAGGGAGAATACGAAATAGATATGAGAAAGAGCGTATATACAACCACGATATATAATCTCAAAGAGCATTCATCTCTATCACACTTTTACAACATAATCTGAAAGAAACGAGACAACTTTCCGACAATTCATCAAGTCCTCCTTTCCTTCGTTCCTAGATCTCTCATTTTCCAAGTCGCATCATGGAGTGTTATAATCCACTTGGCATGTAACATTTCCTCTTTAAAAGTCTTCCACAAAACAACATAGTTGGTAGTAGACTCTTTTTTTCCGGTAAACATGTTAAGATGTTTTAGACTATTTTGATAGTCCCATAACTACGATCTCCACATTTCTCCTATAAATCTGATTCTCATCTAGTCATGTTGGCCAATTTTGATAGAATGTAAAATCATTTTTTCTTTTTTTGTCAACGAGAAATGTAATTTAAAAGTGACTAACATAAAAGATTAGGAACGAAACGTCCTTGATTTCTACTAATCTGACAACAATAATACATCAAATTGTCGGTAAGACATAAAATGAGCAATTATTTCACTTCAATTATCACAAGCTGAAGGCACACCAGGGTAAACCAGAAACATAAACCAAAAGAAAACCGATGATCTCGAACCAAACCAAACCTGTTTTCTTAATTCTGGAAAGTCCAGTCCCAAATCTCGTGACGCTCGACACCACGACCCATCGAACCAGCAAAACCGGTATACATTACCTCGTGTATGACCTTGGAAAGATCGAATTTTGCTTCAATCAATGGCCGGTTCGGTTTCTTCAAATGCGCTAAACCAATCGTAACAGAGACTACTTTATAATTGTTGTTGTACTCAATCCAAGCCTTGTATCTATCTCCACTACTTAGCTTCAAATCCTTAAATAACCAACCGCTTCTTGTCATAACCCAATAACCGGATTTCACAGAAACCACCGAATCAACCGAATTAATATCGATTCCGACATGGTTATCGTTCATGTCGCCAAGAGATTTGTCTTGAAAGACATCGAACTCAACGGCAAAGAGGTGGTTATTAGGATTACCGTTATTGGTTCGGTTCAGAAGACTGAGATAGCCTAAACCGGAACCGGCGTCGTTTTGGTTACTTGGGACGACGATGAAAGCAAGGCCATGACCTTGATTAGGGTTTGTTTTAGGAGTAATGGAGAAAGTGAAAGAGGTTTTAAAAGGGTAAAGAGCTGAAGCATTAGGCTTGAAAGTGATTGGAGTGGTGAAAATGGCTCGACCATGAGAGAAAGGAATGTTGTCTCGAGTCAATGCGATGGCTCCGGACCGGCTCTTGCCATCAGTGTCAGGACCATACTCAGCGTCTCCATGGAATGATATTGGATCGGTGCCGTTACCAAAGTAATCGAATTTGAATTTGTAAGCAGTGGTGACTTGAGAGGTGAAGATAGCTAAGAACAGAGTGGTGAAACAGAGTATTTGGATCTTCATTTTTTAGTTCTGTTTTTGGGAATTTGGGAAGTGAAAGTGGTGAACTTTAAAAGATGTGAGTGTTGAAAAGATCGAGAAGACTTAAAATAATTGAGAGAGAAGAGAGACAAAGAATTTGAATTATGGCATTAGATGACAAAAGCTGTTCTCGAAAGTGCACAAAATGGTTCTACTTTTTCTGTGCCCACAATGCTGAAAACAAAAACGTTATGAGTGTATAGGAGGAAATTAAAACTAGTATTGATTGAATAAACTTATATATGTATATAAGTTAGTCTGTCCTAATATATAGGTTAGGAAAGATATAAGTTAGTCCACATTCATGATCAAATCTATCATATTTCATTAAGTTATACCAAAACCAAATTTTTCTTAATTAACAATATACTATGTGTCCTTTATATATTAAAAGTTTTTAGTGCTTATGTGACAATCCCACATTTTTTCTCTCAGCTTTTTTACTATTTAATTATTTTGTTATAACTATCAATTTGTCAAACACATTTTTCTTTATCCTCATTCTCTTTAAACCATTTAGTCATTTACCAAACACATTTAAATTTTTTTCAAATATATAGAGTTACCAAATCATGTATTTTTAACTTCTCTTATTATCACCAAATTAACAATTTCCATTATGTGTATATATGTATATTAAATGGTTAGATTTTTCTTTAATGTCATTCAATTTGATTATGACCTAAAAATTAACAAAGTTTGATACTAAAGAAACATTTGTTTACTTTTAAATCACTCCATTTAACTTTTAAATCATCACCATTTAGTTCTAAAGTTTTTAAACCAAAATAGAATGTCTTAGTAAATAATATAAAATAAAAAAATAAAAAAAAAATATATTAAAAAAATCAACCTAACTTATAAATATACTTTATTGATAAAATATGTATATATATTATTGGATTGTTTTTGTTTAAACCATGCAATGAAGTAATCATTGGATTGTTTTTGTTGTTGCAAACTTGCAATGAGGTTACAAAAAGGGAAAGAAGACGAGACGACTCGTCCAGAAAAAGGTCGGAGAAATTTTGAGATGAGAGCCAAATCAGGCGAAATAGGGCTTACCCGACTTGATGATAAAGAAGTATCATGATATGGTTGGATGTCATACGTATGTGTTCAAATTTCCTTACTGGTACATTTTTTTTGTGTGTGGAGAGTAGTCTATTTTCATGGTGTGATTAAGTTTGTATACCGAGTTTCACTCAATGAAACGTATTGTGTGAGAATATGTTTCAAATGACGAATATTTGTAGTTAATTCTTGACATAGATCGTTGCAGGAAAGGATCTATGTTGAAGCCTACATAGGCACATGCCTTACTGGTTTTTCAGCAATTTACCGTCTCATAGAAGATTACGATATCTAATAGTTCTTACTATGGAAATGGATCCTTTATTGTAAATCTTTCTAGAAATCTGAAAGTAGATACATGGCACGTTAGGCCATAACATAAGCATTTATTAGCCTTCAACTATCACTAGCCTTAGCATCACGAGATTCACGACAGAAAACGAAGCTGCAAAACCAGTAACAACTTTGACATAAACAAAGCTGAAGCAAACCGGTTTATTAGTCTTTGGCACTGTTCTCAAAACTCCAGTCCAAGATCTCGTGACGCTCGACGCCACGTCCCATTGAACCGGCAAAACCGACATACATTTTCTCGAGAAAAACCTTAGAAAGATCGACTCGTGCTTCGATCAATGGCCTCTTCGGTTTTTCTTGTGAACGTCCGATCGTGACTGTCACTTTCCCGTTCTCGTACTCAATCCAAGCCCTGTATCCGTTTCCACTTAGCTTCAATTCCTTGAACAACCACCGGTTTTTTCCTTCGATTTTTGATTGATACCAATAACCGGCCTTCTTAGATACCGTTGAATTAACCGAATTATTGTTGATTCCGATATGGTTATCGTTAATGTCGCCAAGAGACTTGTCTTTAAAAACATCAAACTCAACCGCAAAGAGATGGTTCTTGGGATTACCGTTGCTAAACCGGTTCACAAGACTGAGATAGCCTAAACCAGAAGCGGAGTCGTTTCTATCGTTGGGGACGATGATAAAGGCGAGGCCATGACCGGGATTAGGATTTTTCGGGCGAGGACTAATGACGAAATAGAAAGAAGTTTTGAAAGAGTAGACAGAGGAAGAAGTAGAACTAGGCTTAAAAGGGACTGGATTGATGAAAATGGCTCGACCATGAGAGAATGGGACATTGTCACGGCTCAATCCAATTGCTCCTGACTTGCTCATACCATCAGGCTCTGAAGCGTACTCGGCGTCTCCATGGAATGTCATCAGATCAGTTCCATTTCCGAAGTAAATGAAGTCGAAACTGTAAGCAGAACACGTTATGGCGTGAGAGCAAAACAGAGCAAAAAACAGAGGAATGAAACAGAGTGTTTTGATCTGCAATTCTGTTTATTTTTTTCTTGGATATGGAAAGTATAAGAGGATAACAAGATTTATATAGTGAAAGAGAGCCAACAAAGTTTGACTCGACAAGATCATTTATTTTTCACAAGTAAAGATCTCGTAACACCTTTCTTGGTAAATTTCATAAAAAGTCACAAATTAAAAAGTTCAACTTTTGGAACATTTTCTAAATTATGATATATAACTCTGTTTCTACAGCTTTCTTATAATAAAATAATATCACATTACAGGGAAGCTAAAACGTGAAAAGATTTGATTCTATGATGATATATAATCTTTGAATCAATAAAATACAATTATTTTTCACTCAAAATACGCCGTGTTAAAAGGTTTCAGGCAAATGAGGTTCGGTTTGATCATTTACTTTTGCCTCACTGATGGATCAACGGCTAGAAACAGATGAGGGATGATTGGTTGCGACTTGTTGGCTCGAAGCTTCGTCAGCTTGAAGTTTCTTGACTCGAGCCTTATCGATTCGTGCTCTTCTCACAGCTTCTTGGATATGTCGGTCATGGTCTTTCAACACTTGATCCATGTTTCCTGATGGAACCACTAACGGTCCTGAGTAATGAATCTTGTGCCCTTTTGATCCATAACCCAACTGCAAACCAAACCATACAACTCAGAATATTAACATTGCTAGTCTTCTAAAATTAGCAAAGGAGGGACGTTTAGGGAACTTACGAGAATAGGGTCTTTCTTGTTGCTTCGACCATTCTCTTCCTGGTTTGCTTCTTCAGACGTTTCCTTGAATGAACCTGGAAGCCGAGTCATTCCTCTGCAAGTCTCTTGTTGTGGTGCGCCTGTTCTTGTTGCGGCAAAACCAGGCATTGCTGAGTAATCAGCTATGGATGAAACCTTTTGAGAATCTTGGTAATTCCGTCTACCCTTTGCGGAAGCAGATCTACGTGATAGAGGACCAGAATGTGAAGCTCTCTTGTGAGGAATTATATTGCCCTGAGATTCTCTGTTTGGTTCAAATGCTTGTGATGACGGCCTTGGTGGATCGATTGGGAAACCGGATGCAACTTCTTCAGGATGTGGATTAAACTTCTCGCTTCGACTTCTATTAGTAGACTGGCTCTGCCTTTTCTGCAATGACATAAATGCGAGAGGGTCAAAAACGTTGAATAAAAGCAAAAAGCTTTAACATCGAAAGAAATAGATTTTTTAAGATTTTTTAACCTGCATTGATGCAACCAGCTCTGCATTTGCGTCAGGGGCTGGGATGGCTCGAGATTCCTTAGTTCCTCTTCTTTCTTGGTGTCTTTGGTCCCTGTTTCCTCCAACTTGTCTACAAAAACAGGAACTAGATTAAAGCATTTCTATAAATATTTCTTTTTGCGTTAATGATACTATGCTATCGTAAGAGCATTGCAGGATAAAAGTCACATCAGACTAGAAAATCTGGATGGCATACCTTCTACTTTCCTCATCCCGCATTCTTGCATCGAGCTCTTTGCTGGGAGGATATTTAGGCAAGCTTGAAGGATCACATGGAAGAGGTCTGGTGGAGAAGAACTGAAAATAAAAGAATGATAATTTGATGTTACAAAAGCGATTACCAGGAAATACAGACGCATAAGAACACACAGCTTTTACTGCCTGAGTAATGCCAGTACCTCACTCTTGAGAGCTGCAGTGGCAGTTCCACGATCGTCAGGATTGACTGAAAGGAGAGTTTCAAGAAGGGCTAAAGCTGGCTGAGGAAACTCCTTGAATGTTTCACCCACTAAGCGTTTATATGGTTGAGTAGGCTTGAAAATTGTTGCATGAGGCAACCTTGATTTTACCCAATAGTCCTCGGTAGGCGAGCCACATAGCTTGAAAATCTTGTGCAACTGTTCCACCTGTAACACCATAAGCATTACCAGAGTCACCTTACGAAACCAAACTAGTCTAACATAAATCAGAGCAAACACTAAAAGAGAAAACAAAAACTGTAAATCTACCTCGGTTCTACCAGGCATAATAGGCTTGCCTGCATATAGTTCAGCAAGAATGCAACCTGCACTCCACAAATCAACTGCTGCTCCATAGCGAGTTGCTCCGAGCAAAAGCTCAGGTGGACGGTACCAAAGAGTTACCACACGACTGGTCAAAGGCTGAGTTTGACGAGGATCAAAGAAACTAGCTAATCCAAAGTCAGCAATCTTTAAAACTCCACTATTATCTATTAGCAGGTTTGAGCCTTTTATATCCCGATGGAGTACACCACGACTGTGACAATGGTCTAGTCCATGTAATAGTTGCTGCAGGTAGCACTTAACCTGTATGAAAAGAAAGCCCAGCCTCAGAAAATTGTACTGAAAGTGGTGCCTAGGTCATGAAGATGTTGAATAGAAACAAAAAAAAGTTACCTGTGATTCAGAAAATTTTATCGCGGGATGCGAGGCTAGCCCAGCTAAATCGTGTTCCATGTACTCGAAAACAAGATATAAGCTGCAAGACATTCTTGACGTAACTAAGCCTTCTAGCTTTATGATATTAGGATGATCAAGCCGGCGTAATATCTGGATTTCTCTAGCCATAAAACGCACACTTTCTGGCTCCAAGTTATCAAACCTAACTTTCTTCAAAGCCACAATTTTCTTCTGATCCAGGTCGCGAGCCCTATATACATTACTATAAGTGCCCTGACCAATCTGCATAAAACAATTAAAACCGCTGCATCAGGGATCATTCTTCACAGCTATAAGTTCAAAACCTTTTCAGGTCATGTTATATAGTTTTAAAAACCATCAACTGAAAAACAAAATCCACTTTCAATAACATAAAAGCATCATTTACTGCAACCCATATCTTTGGAGCTTAGGATATGTTTCTAAATACGGAAACATGCCACTATATGTCATGCAATCAAAAGAGTCTATTTAACAGTATTTTCAAAATGAATGTATATATACAAAGAAAAGAAGATTACTTTGTCCAACTTCTCAAAAGAATCCGCACGCCGAGGAACCCATCCCCTGATAGCTTCTCCAGCTACAGAAGCCAGCCATGGAGGCCAACCTGCAGCTACATACTCTCCTTCAGTTGCTTTAGCTATGGTAATACTCATTGCAAGAGGTGAAGTAGCAGCAACATTCTCAATCCTCTTCTCTCTTCTACTCAAATTCTCTCCACGCAAATGCAACGAAACATTGGATTGCTTATTACTCAACACTGGTCTTACACTAACAACATCAGACCGTTCCTTAATCCTAAGCGGCTCCTCCCTTCTAGAAGAAGCAACCGGTCTTGAAACTCTAAACTCAGAAGAGGATTTGCTTGAGAAACGCTCTCTTGGACTATCTTTGCTATCTTCAATAGCAGAAGGCTTACCACAAACACAACCCATCTCCCTCAATTTACCCCCAAATTTTTTTGATACTTAGAACCAAAAATAATCTTTACACAATTCATCCATCTTCTTCCACTAGCTAATTAAATGGACCACATGAAAAAACTAGACCCATTAAAACACATAAAGTCAGAGACTTTCCAAAAAGGAGAAACGAAATTAAGGAACCCTAGAACTCGAAGAACAGTGTATATAACCCAGAAAAAAAAAGGAATGATTTTTACTCAATCTGCAAAATGTACCCAGATCAAGAAGATTGTTCAGGCATTAATAACTACAGTGTAGTACAAAAAAACCCAGGATTATAACTTTTGTGCATAAAGCAAGTACCTTTCAAGAGATTGAAGAGAGAGAGAGACGACTAAAAAAACCAGAAGCAAAATGGTAAAATTGAATAATTTGCAGGAATAACTAATAAACAATGGAGCTTTCGAGAATAATTATGAGGAGAAATCAAAAGGGTTTAAGAGTGTTTGCTTGAGAGAGAGATGGATCTGGGGCGGAGAGATTTCTGAGAGACGCATGTGTTGTTGAAGCACAATGTTGAATGAATTAAAAAACCTTTGTAAAAATTGGAAACTCCAAAAAGTAATATTATGAGCATTTTAATAATAATAAATACGTTCGGTAGTGTGAATTTTTTTTTCACTTATGTATTTATGAGTATAGTTGTATTTCGCAGTTAATAACTTATTTAATAGTTGAACCCAAAAAAAAACCTTACCATTTAATTTACTTTTTTGTGTGGGACAAAATCGAAACTGGATAATGAGAAAGACATTCTCGATGTGATTCGTTAAAAAACACTTTTTCTAATCTTAAATAATCATAATTAAAAAAACTAATCAAACCCTTATTTTCATATTTGTTTTCCAACTCATTTAAAATTTTGAACTAATTGTAAAATAAATTCACCAAAAATTAAATACATTATACAGTTTACGTAATAAATATCATTATATAAAGAAATAATATCGTAAATCAGTGTAACGAGTATCAAAAATATCACTATAACACGGTTTATGTTTTTAAAAAAAAATACATTCTAATAAAATTATATTATTATAATCTTATGACGGACAATTTGTTACATATTCATATTACAGTGAATTGTAAGAACTAGTATTGTATTTGTCTTTTTTAACTCTATACAAAACTAAATTTTTGTTCTTTACGAAGTAAAGAAAAACAAGAATAGTGAATCTATAGACTATAATTTAATATTCAAAGCGCGTAAACTTCATGTTCATGCAACGAGAGTATTGAAATTTTCTATTGAGGTAAACGTCAAAAGCCTTTTCGCTTTCGCTTCCATCTTCCATATGTAATTTATTTTTAATTCCCATAATCCCTGCACTAATGAAATTAAGATAGATTTTTAAATAGGGACGTTATAGTTTGAATGAAGTAATTATACAATTTTAGTCTCCAAGTCATTTCTATTTTGCTATCTACCTGACTTTAAGATACAGTTTTCTGAATCAGTTTTTCGTTTTATTAAAAGTTATCTAAATTTGCTATTAATAAAATAAAAACAATAATTGCATGAATGGTCAACTAATTATAGTTTACACCGTATTCTATAGTTTAAAAAAAATCTTATCGCATACAATTATGAGTATAATTAATGTTCACATTACTGGCATTAACAGTTAGAACCCTGATTAGAACTAACACTTTTTTGAATGATATCAAATTCTAAGATTTTTTTTTATTTAAAATAATACTGTAGTTATATGATATGAATGAAATGATTTTCAAAGATATAAGAAAAAAATAATCGTCAGCATCAGTTCGTTTACCTAATAATTGGAGAAGAGTGATTATCCACATTATGCTTACAAGTTACGACCGAATTTAATAGACTTGTCATCTTCATTTTAGACAATAAAACAAATTTGGGCCCATTCTCTTAGAGAACTGATATATACTATAAAATCTTCGAAATGATCACATGTATTATTTCAGAGAACGGCTATAATATAAATGTGTACCACATATTATTATCAATTCATACACCAACCATACGAATGATACCATACCATTGTACTAAAACTATTTAATCTTTTAATATTTTTGGATTTTTTTACTAAAAATATATGATTTGTTTGTTGTATTTTCAGATGCTATATGCAAATGGTGCGGAATAAGACGAAACACACATAACAAATTAAACAAACGCACCAGAAAATGGTTTGAATAATGATTTTCATAACTATCAAAATGTAACTATTTTCGTCTAACATTTTGAATCACCGAGACATGTTTTAAGAGGTAATTTTAAAACAATCTTACAAGCAACCAAACACAGTAATCGTACGCAAAAAACCTTTTCTAGAAGTGTTGCCAAATGCACATCTTTCTAGTTAGAAAATATATAGAGAACATTTTTTGTATCGAAGAAAGATGTAAAATATATTTCCCAAAGAAACAAAAAAAATAGTTTTTCATCAGCAAGCTAGTTATGTGGCCGTGTGGGTGAAAAGTATTTTGTTGGCTAAAGAATTGGACAACTGGTAGAATTATGCATTCAATATAGGGTTGGTTCGGGTAATTTATTTTGATCGAGTAAGAGCTTTGGATACTGGATTCCAAACCAACACCAGCCAGAATAAAGAGAGTAAATTTCCATCTTCACTTGATTGTTAATCAGTTAATCGATCGAGTTACTAAGAAGTAAAACATCAACATGTTGAATGAGTTCGTTGATAGAAAGAATATACCTATAGCACGAGGTATTCTACTATATTATTTGAGAAGTACATTTTAAATATAACCTTAATTTTTGTAATTAATTACATAATAATGCTATTAGTATAAATTAATCAAAAAAATCATTTAATAACGTCATTAAAGTTACCAAAATTATTTAACGACAATATTTATCTCTTAATTATAGGGTTTATTGGATCTAAAGACGGGTCATCAAAGATTTTCTAAACTGAAGCAAAATATACCGAATATTCAAATATCTATTTGTTACCAAATTATAAACAAACTAGATTTTAACCCGCGGTACACCGCGGGAACAATTTATTTTTTAAATAAATATATATAAAAGTTTGCAAATTGTATCTATCTATAAAATATTTTATTTTATAGTTTACAATTGTTATTAAGTAACGTCTTGCCAAACCCGTCCCGCCAACTCGTCCTGTAAAAAAAACTCATTTATTTTACTAATGTTGATCTTATTTATGATATGTTTATGAATTATTGTCTAAATATTTTGTAATTTTGTAGTAATTAAATGCTATCAAATATCTATGCGGCTTGATGAT
>Ga0041059_1002547_pt1 | contig 13441 bp, 11 predicted proteins | sample AraColnosormetaG_FD_56232 | JGI IMG/M metagenome (GOLD analysis project Ga0041059, IMG submission 56232) | Arabidopsis roots microbial communities from North Carolina, USA - Col MF nosort | ecosystem: Host-associated > Plants > Roots > Unclassified | place: USA: North Carolina | collected...
TTTTTTTTTTTTTTTTTTTTTTTTTTTTTCATCTGGTCTCATCTTGTTACACGTTTTGATCTGCTGCACCTGAATCATTACGATTTCTCCATGATCTCGTTTTGCTCGTTTTTGTGTGTTCTTGGGAAATGTAAAAGTACCTTACTGTAATCCTGAACAAGTAAGGTTTAGATATTTTGGAAATGTTTTGTTTTGTAGATAGAAGAGGATGTAAAAGATGCGATTGTGTATATCGATGCTGGCTGCACAGAAAGTTTTCAATTTGTAGGAGCTTTCCCTTTGTTCTTGGAACTAGGTGCTCGAGCTGTCTGCAGTCTTGAAAACATGACTTCCTTAGATGCGGTAAGCTTGTTACCGTTTCTTTTTTTCCTGCACAATGTTGGCTAAGGAATATCCTATCAATCAACGGTTAGTGTTGGTAATTGAGGATCTAGATAAAGAACAGGAAGATTGTTATCCTCATACTTTTGGTATGAAGGGGATCTTTTTACCTAGAAAGTGAGAAATCTTCTGATTTAATTTATATGATGTGACTTTTGATGCCTTGTGCTCTAGGTGGCTGATTGGAATTCAAAGTCTGATTGTGCCAAGAGAATTGTGATTATGACATCTCGACTTCTCAATGATGCTCATCGGTATATGCTACGGTGTCTAAGCACCCATGAAGGTGTTCAGCGCTGCACCGTATTCACATCTATTTCAGAGGTGCTCTTCTTTAACGTTATCCTTGGTCTCATTCTTTATTTAATCTCTTTTTTTTCTCTGGATATATATATTGGCTTTTTTATTTTCTAGAACAATCACAAGCTATTTGACTTATCAACACTAGTGATCGTTATATAATCAAATTCAAAGTGATTGTAATGTATTCTCTAACTTAATTTAGCAGTTCTGCTTCTCTATGCCTTCTTCAAAATAATTTTCCATCTATAAGAGACTCTTCAGAATATTTGTTTCTTTTCTTGCGTCATTGAATATTAATCTGAACGTTGTACAGGGGTCTCACTCAGCTATCCCTGATTCACCTCTAGGTCCAGACGCGTATCGAGAGTATGAAACCTTACTTGTTCAGGATTACAATGAACATACTAAGAAAAGCGACAAAATATCTAAAGACAAAGGGGTTTCTAAGTTCTCTTCTGCACTTGAATCCCTTACTATGGAGCCTATTGAAAGCGAAAATGTAGATATTTCATCAGGTGGTGCACAAGGTTTGGTTGTCTCAGTTCACCACTTCCCCTTGATTATTTGTCCTTTCACTCCTCGAGCGTTTGTCTTACCTTCCCAAGGATCAGTCGCAGAAGCGTCCTTGTCCCGTCAACATGAGGATTCTCTTAGTTTTGGTTTGCCTCCCATAAGTACTGGATCTATGTCTGACACTGATGATGTTCCTCCTGGTGCAACTCTTACCGCACATTTTCTTTACCAGCTGGCCCTTAAGGTAAACTAACACTGCAGTAACCGCTTTGAACTTAATTCACGATGTTCATGAAGTACGTGAGCTAGAACACTAGAAGATATCTGTTTCCCTTGTTTGTCAATAATTTAATTTCTTCTGTACGTTTTTCTTAAATTTGTGACCATGTCGTCACTTTTTTAAAATTGTAGATGGAGTTGAAGTTGGAAATATTTTCACTTGGTGACCAATCGAAGAATGTTGGGAAGATTCTAACAGACATGTCAAGTGTTTATGATGTAGCGCGTCGTAAGCGATCTGCTGGCTTGTTACTTGTTGACCGCACACTTGATCTTATCACTCCCTGCTGTCACGGGGATTCACTTTTCGATCGTATCTTTTCATCTTTGCCTCGGGCAGAAAGATTTTCTTCACAAGCACAGCTTAAACAAGGGGTCCCAAGCATCAATCGTCCTTCTCTTGATGTTCAAGTGCCGCTTGGGGAACTGCTTAATGAAGAACCAAGCAAGATTCGGGATTCTGGTCTTCCTGAAGGAATTGAAGCTTTTTTACGTGGCTGGGATTCATATACCTCTGCTCCACAAAATGTAGGTTTGTTTAATGAATGTGACAAGAAATCTACCACCAACTGGACTGAACTACTAAATGGATCTCTTGTCGCTACTGAATGTTTTAGAGGAACACCTTACTTAGAGGCCATGATTGATAGGAAAACGAAGGATGGAAGTGTACTGGTGAAGAAATGGCTTCAAGAGGCTTTGCGTCGCGAAAATATCTCTGTTAACGTGAGAGCTCGTCCTGGTTATGCTACAAAACCGGAGCTCCAGGCCATGATCAAAGCATTGTCCCAAAGCCAGTCGTCTTTGTTGAAAAATAAAGGGATTATTCAGTTAGGGGCAGCTACAGCCGCTGCTCTTGATGAATCTCAAAGTGCCAAATGGGATACTTTTAGCAGTGCGGAGATGATGTTAAACGTAAGTGCTGGTGATACGAGTCAGGGTTTGGCTGCTCAAATTAGTGACCTGATCAACAAAAGCGCTGTGGCAGAACTTCAAGCGAAGAAAAACGAGAAACCAGATTCCTCATCACGAGGGCTGCTATCTTTTCGTGATGCCCTGCTTCTTACAATAGTTGGTTACATTCTTGCTGGCGAAAATTTCCCTACATCTGGCTCAGGTGGGCCTTTCTCTTGGCAAGAAGAGCATTTTCTAAAAGAAGCCATTGTCGATGCTGTTCTGGAGAATCCATCAGCAGGAAATCTCAAGTTTCTTAATGGGTTGACAGAAGAGCTTGAGGGCAGATTGAATCGTCTCAAGTCTGAGGAAACCAAAGAAATTCCCTCTGATGATCAATTAGACATTGATGCTCTTGATGATGATCCATGGGGGAAATGGGGTGACGAGGAAGAAGAAGAAGTTGACAATAGTAAAGCAGACGAGTCCTATGACGATATGCAGCTGAAACTGGATTTGCGTGATAGAGTAGACAGCTTATTTAGGTTCCTCCACAAGTTATCGAGTCTAAGAACAAGGAATCTACCATTAAGAGAAGGCTCATTGGCTTCAGAGAGCAGCTTTCCTGGCGAGCCTTCTGGAAACAAAGGGCTAGTCTACAGGCTTATAACAAAAGTGTTGAGCAAACAAGAGATACCCGGTTTAGAATACCATTCTTCAACTGTTGGAAGATTTATTAAAAGCGGATTTGGAAGGTTTGGTCTTGGTCAGGTTAGTTAGACCTTTCTCTCTACCCATGACTTTCATTTTCCTACACAAGATATACATTAATGTTTGGCAATGCTATTGCAGGCAAAACCAAGCCTGGCAGACCAGAGTGTCATTCTTGTCTTTGTCATTGGAGGTATCAACGGTATAGAGGTGAGTTTCTTCATCACAAAAGTCACCTCGCATTCACGTTGTAGGGCTATATTTTTTATAACTGTCTATGTTTCCTCCATTGTTAAGGTTTTGGAAGCTCAAGAGGCTGTGTCAGAGAGCGGAAGACCAGACATTAACTTGGTTATTGGAGGAACGACACTTCTAACCCCCGACGACATGTTTGAGTTATTGTTGGGACAATTCAGCCATTTTTGATATCTTGCAAACTGACCTCACTCTCATAATCTCTGTTGTTAGCTTGTAACATTAGAAGAAACAGAAATACCCATGAATAAATTAATGATCGAATGTTAAAATCTACAAAACAATAGTTCCATTTTCAAGAGATAAGAAAAGATTGGTTATTAATTGTGAATAAGAGATTTTTCAAAAAAAAATCTCAAATTATTTATATCTTTGGTCCCTAAAGTTTTATAACATTTACAGAAAAGCTTTTAAGTTAAAAATCAGAAATCTCCTTAAACCCCCAAAATCACATTTCACACGAAAAACCTCGAGTGAGTGAAGAAACAATGGCAGCTATGAAGCTCCTACTCTCTCAAGCTCGCCGCCAAGGTCTAATCAAACCCTTTTCGTCTCCATTTCAACAAATCCCAAGACTCTTCTCTTCATCTTCATCTTCATCTTCATCTTCATCTTCATCATCCGATTCGAATCCATCTCCCGATTCAAACGAATCTCGCAAAAAGGCTGTTACAATCGAGCCAGTATCGTACGCGGCCAAACCCAAGGATCAGAAATCTGAACCGAAAAATGTTGAATCGACGGAGAACCTTCAGTCTCCAGAATCAGCGAACTGGACTCGTGAAGAAATCCGATATGTGAAAGACTCTCCTTCGATCAATCCGGTTTCTTACGCTCAGCGTGTGGCTCCACTTCCGGAGGATCGTGTCGCCGGTGAGAATGAAGGAGATAGAACTCCAGAGGAGATGGAGAGGGAGAGGAAGAGGATTGAATTAGAGAATCGAGCTAGAAGAAGGTTTTTAAGAGCTAATGCTGTTGAAGAAGATACTTCTTCACTTCCTTTGCCAACTTTGCTTAAACCAGAGTTGAAGCATGGAAAGAAACCTATTTTCGATCTCATGGAGGCCATTAGAGAGATTAAGGTCAGGATTCTTAATATGAGCTGCCATTGTAATAGAATGGAAGCTACACTATTTAGGGTTCTTTTAATTTATTTATTTTGTGTCAAAGGATTAATTTTTTTGCTTGTTTCGTAGTTAGGGGATTTCAAATGACTATTATAAAGGAAGCTATGATGATTAGGATCATATGACTATATAATGTGAAACATAAGGAGTCTTGGAAGAATTGTTAGACGTTGTGGATTAGTTTAGATCATGCAAGTTTTGTGTAATGGTGGTACTGTGAGATTTGTGGATTCTGTAAACTGGTAATAGTTGTTGTTGCTGAGTTGATTTACAAGTTGAGTGAGTGAGGGCAATGCATCCCTTTTGTTCGTATGGTTTTCATTTCTGATGCTGTTTTTATCAATGGTTCAGGGCAATGCCAAGGCGAAATTTGATGAAACTCTTGAGGCGCATGTGAGATTGGGCATTGAAAAAGGAAGATCTGAGCTGGTATGTGATGCATTTATTTTCTCTGGAAATACATTAATTTCTCTATCCTATTCTTAATAAAAAGATCGCGTTCTTAGCATTTTGGTTGATTGCCCCTGGCTTTATCTCTAGACTGACTGCTATCACTGTTTAAATTGCAGATAGTTCGTGGTACTTTGGCTCTACCCCACTCTGTTAAGAAGGTAAAAGAAATGCATTTGTAATCCATAATCGGAATTTCTATTTTACCAGCCACTAATATAATACAAGAAATGATCTTCCTTGTTCAGGATGTGAAAGTGGCTTTCTTTGCCGAGGGAGCTGATGCAGAGGATGCAAAAGCTGCAGGAGCTGATGTCGTTGGTGGTCTTGAGCTTATTGAAGAGATCTTGAGTAATGAACCAATGCATTCTACTTCAATTCATTCTGACATCTAATTGAACATGCTTGCATTTGGCTCTGCCACAACTTATCTCATTTCCTGAGCAATCTTTTTGTTTATCGAATTATGTTCCAGTGGTAGATTATTTATCTGTGTACCTTAACTCTATCTGCAGAAAGTGGCAAGATTGACTTTGATAGATGTCTTGCAACTCCAAAAATGATGCCCCGTGTTTACAAGGTTCTTGGATTTGAGCACTTGTTTAAATTCTTTGGAACATGATGTTGCGATATCTTCTCACATAACATACATATGGTTTGTGCTTATTTGCAGATATCAAGAATTCTTAACAATCATGGTTTGATGCCAAACCCCAAAGTGAGTTTGATTCTTTCACTCAGCATCTTACTCTAATGTATCAGTAAGTATGCTTACCTTTTTCCCTTAAATGAATTTGAACGAATATTATATTTGTTGTAGCAAGGTAGTGTGACCAAGGATGTTACGAAAGCAGTCAAAGACGCAAAAGCTGGACATACCAAATTTAGAATGGATAAAACGTCTATTCTTCATGTGCCACTTGGAAAGGTGACATCTCTTCCCAAAGACTTGAAGTTTACCTGAATTTCATTAACTTCATTCTTAATAAAGACTACTTTCCAAAAAACGTCCACCAGATGAGCTTTTCTGAAGAGGCTTTACGAGAGAATGTTGGTGCGTTTATGAACGCCCTTTTGCTAGCGAAGCCTGCTGGATTGAAAAAGAGTAAGTCATACCGGGAGCTTATAAGTTTTGTTGAGAGATGATTGTTTGGCTGATTTGCTCTTTACCTTTCTCCTGCAGCTTCAAAATATGCTGGTTATGTGAATGCATTCCACTTATGCAGTACGGTAAGCTTACAAATCAAACCCAACGTCTCCTTGTAGTAACATTTTTGGATTCCATTAAACCTAAAAGAATTGCTTTTTGCAGATGGGAAAGGGTTATCCAGTATCGATACAGTCGTTATCCAGAGCAGCGGACCTCCATACCAAATTGCAGCTCAAGTGAGCTAGTGGAGTCCAAAAGATTAATCTTAATCATCCCGTAAAAGTTTTTTTTACTGTTTTCCAAATGCTGAATCTTTGAAAACATTATGATTTGTTGTCTCTTAGGTAGTCTATTGCTCAATTGATCGAATTGGCTTCTGTCCTTTTCTCCTTTGTTTTTGTTGTTTGAGAGCTTATCATCCACTTTCCATAGAGGCCCTTCACTTGAATAAAACATCATAAATTTTTGTCCCCTTGTGTGTTTTTTCCCGTTACAACTATCCTTTCAGATAAGAGTAATCACCCACAATCTATAACCAAAGTTGTGGCAATTATGATTTCTAGCTTCATAATCAATGTAATGAAGCCCACGCCTTCGCGAGTGTTTTATTTAATTATGAACCGTGTCGTTTAGTAGCCCACATGAATCGGAGCCGTTATTAGCCCACATGAATCGGCGTCGTTTAATAGTCATACGACTCGCCGTCGTTTTAGTAGTAGCACACGACTAGGCGCGTCTTTTTTATTATATACTCGAAGAGTCTTTTTAATTGCACTGCATCACATGTTACATTTTCGACGTCTCTTCTTTCGGATTGCCAAAACCCTAATTGGGGACTGAATTTGGAGAGCTTTCGTGAATTGAAGCCGCCGCCTCTGTTGCAATTAGCAAAGGTATCTCTTTTCTTTGGGTATCGATGGCTTGATCACTATAGACAATGGATGGAACAGCAAAAAGAACGAAACTTTGAAGCTTATCAACTCTGTTGCTGCCGTTCCTGATTCTAGCTGTTGAAAATTTAGTTTTTTGTTCAGTCTGTGTTTGAGGGTGTTTAGAGTAATTATGGATAGAATCAGCTCTTTACCAGATGAGATTCTTGAGCACATTTTATCCTTTCTCTCCACAAAAGAGGCTGCTTTAACCTCATCGCTCTCTACGAGGTGGAAGAATGTGTTTGTTTTTGTTCCTAGTCTTCACCTTGATTACGCTAGACAACATGAAAATCCGAGAGAATTCATTGATTTTGTGGATTTTGTGAATACTTTGTTCAATCGGAAAGGCAATTCTCCTATAAAGAAGCTTGCTTTAAAGATTCATCTCAAAGATAATCAATCTCTCCAAAACCAAACTCATGTTCAGAGCTGGATACACAGAGTCCTTTCTCGTGGTGGTGTGACGGATCTTGATCTCTTTATCACTTTCAAAGGAAAATTTCAACTTGTGCCTTTGTTGATCTTCAAGAGCAATACACTGGTTAAGCTGAGACTAGGACGTGGTTTTACAATCAAGCTTTGTCATGAAAATGTTTATCTTCCTATGCTTAAGACTTTATGTCTTGACACTGTTGATTTTGATGGAGATCATAATGTCTTTGAAACTCTTCTTCCTCGTTGCCCTCTGCTTGAAGAATTGGTTCTTGAGGATCAGCGATGGAAACAATGGTGTGGTTCTGTGTCTTCTCCATCTCTAAAGAGACTACGCATCCGATTCTTTCATATCCCCATTATTTCGCTTGATGTTCCCGGTCTTGTCTACTTGGAACTTTCTTGTATATTTGGGAGCAAGTATGCAAATGTTAACTTGGATTCCCTCGTTGAGGCTAGACTCAATCATTGGGTGGAAGAACAAGAATTACGGAAACTAAGAGATGGGTCTTCTCATCTAGTTCCTGCTGACATGATGGATCTCATCACTGGAATCAGAAAGGTTAAGGTTCTTCACTTAACTAGTGATGCTCTTGAGGTCAGTCTGCTATTCCTTTTTTATTGTTCTAGTAAAGATCTTTTTATGTTACAGTCTTCTGATGCCAAAACTGGATTCGTTTATTGAGGTTCTGACTCAAATATTGTATTATTACTTGAGCTGATTTGGTTTTGGTTGCAGCTGTTTTACTTCTCCGGTCAAGAATTACCCATGTTCGACAACCTTGTTTATCTATCGATCGCGAGTGACAAGAAGCAAGGATGGCAAATTCTGCCACTTCTGATCAAGAACTCTCCAAATCTTGAAACACTTGTCTTCAAGGTATCTCATGACATATATATATACAAACCTATCCTCAACGCCATATATACCAATATGTCTATAACTTTGTCTCCTCTATGCTTCAGGGTCTAGAGCACTACACAACTAAACAATGTGGGGATGCATGTGTTTGTTCTGGCATTTTGGGGAAGAGCTCGTCTTGTCTGTCATCATCTCGAGTAAAGGTTCTGGAGATATGGAGCTATCAAGGAACTTCGAAAGAGCTGAAACAAATGGGGCATTTCCTAATGAAGTTACAATTTCTTGAGCTGGTGAAAATTCGTGCTGTAAGCAACCTCCAAGTGCCCATTGATATACAGTATCTTTTGAAGCTTCCAAGAGCTTCTTCAAACTGCAAAATCCAAGCCATATTTTAACTAAAAGACTATTGACTAGTACTTATGGTTTTGCACATTCCTTTTGAATCACTCTTAAGTCATGGATGTTAAGTCTTTGTATTTGGTTTATAAACGCAGATTTAGAAACAACATTCATGAACTTTAAGCAACTTGAAGCAATCATCGTATTGTATTATCACAATCAAATACTAATATTTCGAGATTTGACAATAACACTGATTATATACATTAGTGAAACTCATGGACTTAATCTTTGCTAACTAAGTCATGATCATAGATGCTGATTGAAGAATCTTCATTCGACTCTCTTCCTTAAACCTTGCATTCTCTTTAATCCTTTGAACCTCCTTCTGAATCTTCTCACTCCCCATCTCTTGTCTCTCCATTGTCACGAGTCTCTCCCCATTGATCTCACCGATTAACACTTTCCTCCTCAAATCCGGATTGTTACTATCTCCCATGTTGAACAGAATCGACCGGTACTTTGCTTTATGAGGTCCCATGAAACAACCTAATTTCTCAAACATTGCAGATTCCACTGAAACAGCCACGACAGAAGGATCACAAGCAGTGACTCGTGTCTTCATCTCTGTGTCAACAATCTCAGAAGCGACTTTAACCAGAGATGTTTGAAGAATCTCACGCACTTTGTCTCGTTTCGAATCTCCAGTCTTCTTCATCGTTGAATGCGTCGGAATCTTCACCTGAGTTTCTCTATCGTGGCTCTTTTCTCTACCTGAAGCGTAAAGAATCTTCATCCAAAGATCCCGAAGAAGCCTTCCTTCCGATCGAATATGAGGGTTTTTGTGATCGTTCAAGAAACTCAAACCCTTCCCCATGGAGGTTTTGGAGACCACCTCACAAGCAAGTGATGTAGGAGCGTCCTTCAAACGATTTCTAGCGTCCACAAACCTCGAAACCTTTGACGAATTCTTAACACCTTTCACAGACTTAGCCGCTCGAAGTGCTGCCTCGTACAACTCCAAGAACTCCTGCTTCTGCATCGTTGTTCTCAGTTCTGATCGGTCTTTTGTGTGTGTTTGTTTGCTCTCTCTTTCTCTCGACGTAACTAGGGTTTCAAAGCAACGCAAGAGGAGATAATTTGGTAATTGTTGGAATGGTCTCTCTCTCTCTCTATCTGATGAGTTTATATAAAGAGATAAGAGAGTTAAGAGCATCCTTATCAATAGGTTGTTAACAATATCATAAGAACTATCAAAATATTATATTAAACAAAATAAGAATAAAAAAATAAAAAAGTGTGTTTAAGAGATGAAAAATGGCTCTTAGCTAAGAGTTTTTTTCTTTATTCTCTCCTTTTGTAAGAGCCTTTCTAATATTTAAACATTATTTTGTATATCAAAATTGTTTAGAACTTTATGTAAGAGTCCATTGATAAGGATGGTCTTATAAACTCCAACACAATAGCATGTAGGTTTTGAATCTTAAAATAATCTTTCATCCATATTCCATCCTAGAAATTAATATTTATTCATGAAATTTGTAATTCTCATCGTTTGAGAATTTCTTCCAATCTTAAAACATATAAATACATAGAAATTTCCATGACCAAATTTTTTCACTTATTTATAAATGGCACTGTGGCATATAAAATTCATTATTTAGTAATATAAATACATCACACAAAAGTATAGGCAAGCTTGGGTGGCAAGAAACCAGAAGGCGGCGGTACAGAATTTTTGCATATAAACACATCAGATTTTAATGCCCAAATTTCTCTCATTTTCTTGCTTCGAAACCAAATATTCAAAGAGAGCGAGAGAGAGAGATAGATCAAGAAAGAAAGAGTGATGCAGAAGCAAGAGTTCTTGGAATTGTTCAAGGCCGCACAACGAGCGGCTAAGTATGCGAGTGATGAGAATTCTCCAGAGGTCTCGAGGTGTATCCAATTCATGAAGCGTTTGAAAGAAGCTCCTGCATCTCTTGATTGTGACGTGGTCGTTAACACAAACTCCATTGGAAACGGAATCCGTTTTCTCCGAGATCACAAAAACCCCCTAATTCGATCTGAGGCAGAACTTCTTTCAGATCTTTGGCTCAAGTATCTTTACGCCACCGGTAGAAAACAGAAGTCGACAGATTCTGTTTAGTTAAACAGATTCAGAGAAATTCAGATTCAGGTTTTGAATGTAACTGTATTAATGTGTTAGAGACTTGGGTTTGAATGTATATGACATTATATTACTGCTTCTTAATATGGCAGATTTTGAATAAAGAAAAGGTTTCACGAGAGAAGATTAGAACACTAATATGTATGACAAAAGCTTTCTTCTTGATTCAATGAAGTCACACTCATTTCAAATCCATAAATAATAAAGCTTACTTAAGTACTATAGTTGGTTAAACTCACAATAATATGACAATGTTTTGCTACTAATCACATCACTTGGATCAGTTATTTTTTGTTAAAACCTTGACTTGGATCTTACACTTTGATGACGCTCTTGGAAGCATCATAAGATTCCTCATTTCCATGGTGGTTTGCAAGTTATTACTGTTGTTTACCACGCAAATTTTCACTAGCTCAAGACACGGTAACTTCTCCAAGAAATGCTTCATTTGATTCAGCTCTCTTGTCGTTCCTTGATAGCTCAATATCTCCAGCACCTTCACTTGAGATGATGATAGGCAAGAGGTTATGCTCTCGTCGGTATCATAGCAAACACATACATCCCCACATCTGTTTGTTATGTAGTGATCGAGACCCTGAAGCATAACAAAGAAAAAGAGTAATGTTAACGACCTACCAATATATATATGGTGTTTAGGATGTGTTTGTGACATGAGATACCATGAAGATGAGGGTTTCTAGGTTTGGAGAGTTCTTGATCAGAAGTGGCAGCATTTGCCATCCTCTTGCCTTGTCATTCCCAATAGATAGACTAACAAGGCTGTCGAACAATGGCATTTCTTTACATGAGAAATAAAGCAGCTTCAACAAAACACAATGTGTTAGTCTGTTGTCACTCAATAACACAAAAGTTGAAATAAATCATCAAAAGCCCCAAGTGAATCTCATTCTCGATAAGCAAAAAAAAAGAAGAATGTTATTTATAAGGAAAGAACAATATATAGAGGAGGCTGACCTCTAGAGTGTGGCTAGATAAGTGAAGGATTCTAACATTTCTGATTCCATTGATGAGATTTCTCATATCAGCGGGAATGGAACCGAGAGATCCATTTCTTACTCCCACCATTCTTGTTTCATCCATCCGAAGATTGAGTCTAGCTTCGATGAGGGAATCCAACTTAACATTAGGATACTTACCCAAAACATAACCAGAGTGTTTGTAGTAGATAAGATTAGGAGCATCTAATGAAATACTAGTAAACTTGCGATCAAATCGGATGTGTAGTCTCTTTAGAGATGGAGAAGACACGGAACAAGTCCAATCTACACATCGCCGCTCCTCAACAACCAGTTCTTCGAGAACAGGACAGCGAGATATAAGAGTTCCAACAACATTATGACCTCCAACAAAATTAACTGAGTCAAGACATAATGTCCTAAGCAAAGGAAGAGAAACATCTTGAGAAAGCTTGATTGTAAAACCACGTCCTACTCTCAGCTTAACCAATGTCTTGCTCTTAAAGATCATTGCAGGCACTGGTGGAGATTTTCCTTTTAAAGTAATGAACACATCAAGATCCATAACACCATGGTCAAGAACGTTGCAAATCCAACTTTGAATGCGAGATGAATCAGTGCCACCTCGAACACCAACATGACTCTTTAGAGTGAGCTTCTTTATAGAAGAACCACGTTGCGTATCTAGCAATTTGTCAACGAAAGCCATGTAATTTCTGTGAATCTCAATCCGGTTTTGCTTAGTCTTAGGCACAGATTGACGATCATCAATATCAAGATTGGAAACCAAAACAAACATGTTCTTCCACCTCTTAGAGAGTACTGAGGTTGAAACAGCTTCTTTTGTGGAGATAAGAGACAGAATACGCCCAAGAACCTCATCTGGTAGACGGCTGATTACATCTTTAGCATTCATTGATACCAAAACCTTAAAACCACAGCAATTGGATTCAGAAACAGTAACTAGACAGAGTTGATGAGTTCAAAGGTCTGTTCTTTTTCATACAATGCAAAGTCTAATACAAAAGTTATCATGTATCTCTTCAATCACATTGATTACCATAGAAATGAAAAAGACGAAACAGAGCAGACAACATACCTTGCTAAAGTGCTACTTGCTACAGAGTCGTGAAAGCTCTCCACTTTCAATACCAATTTAATCGTGAGATCAAAAGTGAAAACATCGAATACTAGGGTTTTGGAAAGTTTAAGAGAAGAGACGAAGAAACTGAAACAACTTATTATAAGCAATTTCCTCCATTTCCACATGAGGAAAGAGTAAAGCAGAAAGACTGATGAAGAAAAGGTAAGTAGTCTGTTTGGGAAAGAAAGTCACGTGAGAGAAGCGTGGGCCTTTAAGGGTAAAACTGTCATTTAAATAGTCGCCGTTCTTTACACTTAGGATTAGGGCTTCTAACATTTAAATAGTCGTTTCGTTCTCCGTCTCTCCTTTCCCGTCGGCCGGTGATAATTTCGCAACCCAAATTCCAAATGGTAAGTTTCAGTTCTTGGATTTGTATGATTTTGTAATGTGAATAGGGATTTGAAGATTTACTTACTTTTGAAATTCAGGCGTCGGAGAAGAAGCTATCGAACCCAATGAGGGACATTAAAGTGCAGAAGCTGGTTCTCAACATCTCCGTTGGTGAGAGTGGAGATCGTCTCA
>Ga0041059_1002548_pt1 | contig 13439 bp, 9 predicted proteins | sample AraColnosormetaG_FD_56232 | JGI IMG/M metagenome (GOLD analysis project Ga0041059, IMG submission 56232) | Arabidopsis roots microbial communities from North Carolina, USA - Col MF nosort | ecosystem: Host-associated > Plants > Roots > Unclassified | place: USA: North Carolina | collected 2013-09-02
CTTTTCTTGGTCTCGGTAATGTTTTCATCTTTGACTACATGTTTCTCAACTATCAACTAATGTATTGACCTTAGTGATCTTGTTATCATTTCTTCTCCTGCAGTTTCTTCGATTTGTACTGCAGACACATGTGTGGCAATGAACGAATGGGTTGAGAGACCATCAAGCAATACGGCTCTGGACGAGATATTGCCTTGTACAGACAATGCCACAGCTCAAAAATCCTTGATGCGTAGCAGAGAAATGCCTGCGGGCCGACCCGTATATCCGTTGGGCTTTGCGGACCGGACTTGGACACTGATAATTTTGTCCGCGGTCCTAAACGGACCAACCCGTCGCGGCCCGAAAAAAGAAAGCCCACTGCGGGGCGGGCTAGATGGGCGTGGGCCGGCCCGTCTGACACCTTTAGTTGACGAGATCAAAAACAAAATTGACTAGATCTGTTGTTTGATGACGCAAGCGGAAGGGCAAGTGGACTCCGTCGTGCACTAAAATTGGTAAGTACATTCCTAACTAAGAAATCTAGTTATTACCAACATATTCATTAGTTTTAGATCTTGTTCTAAAATTTCCGCCTAGCTCCGATTACTCACCACTTAATTGCACGCTAGGCTTATTCTATCCACCTCGATTAATGACTAATTTCTTCAAAAGATAACATCCGATTACTTTTCGCCTAAATTTGCATACCCAGATTATTTTTAGATTGGAAATATAAAACAATTTTTATTTTTATTATGCATACATTTAGATTGAGAGTTCCTGATTAAACTTTATGCCCATACCAAGCCCCCGACTAACACATAACGTTTTTTCGAACAAAGATTTTAGTTTTTGTTTTGTTTTTTTGTCGAGAGAACAAAGAGTTTAGATATATATCCATTTTCAAAACCTTTTATATAGTGTGAGTATGAATTTCGTCTAATTAGTTGAATTGTTTGAATTCGTCTAACTAGTTGAGTTTTTTGAATCCCCCAACCATTTGGAATTTGTCATTGCATAAATATTGAGATTTCATATATGCAATGAACAAAGATCTGATTTGCTAATTTTTGGTTTTGGAGTAGCTAATTTATCCCAAACGAGTAGGAAATATCCTTAAAAATCTTTAAAATAAATATTTATATATTTCGATATATCCTAGAATTAATTAAATACCGGATATTACGTTCTTGCCCTTAAGTGTATATACTAAAACAGCTCCACAGTAGTTTCTCATTGAATAATGTTCCTAAAACCCTAGCCAAGCCCAGAGATACCCTAAAATCACAATTCTCTGATTTGATCTTTTCTCCAGCGGAGATAATGAGCGACGGTAACATGGACGTCGACGAATCACCAGTCTCTTGGAAGGTAAAGTCTCTGGAGAAATTAATCGATGGTTCTTCTTTCTCTTCGACTCTCTCGAGACTCTCATCGTCTTCTCGCCTAATTCCAACGAGTAGAGATTTTCACTTTTACTACAATTTCGATGAGTTCAAACGCCCAATCGATGAGATAACTGGAACCTCGCAATCAACTCTTGCAACGATCGGTGATTCCGAGCAAGTTTGGGGGAAATCGATGAAGTTTCCTGGCGATGTTGATGACGTATATGCGGAGGATTGGTTATGTAACGTGAATGATGAATTGATTGAGAGATTTGATGTTTCTGTTGATGAGTTTCAGAGGATTAGGAAGAAAGAGAAGGAAATTGGTAGGTCTGTTGTTGCTGATGATGGAGATGATGGGTTTCAGATGGTTTATGGGAAGAAGAAGAAGCCTGTTGGTAATGTGGTTACTGGCTCGGCAGCGGTTAATGGTGGTGGTTCTGTGATTGATGTTAAGATGGCTGAGAGGGATAAGAATTCATCTGGTAAGGCTAAAGTTCCTTTTCATGTACCAACTATAAAGAAGCCTCAAGAGGAGTATAACATATTGGTGAACAATGCGAATCTACCGTTTGAGCATGTTTGGTTGGAGAGGAGCGAGGATGATCTGCGGGCTATGCATCCTTTGGTTAGTGTTTTGTGTTTTTTAGAGTTATCTGTTTAGTTGTTGTGGAATAATATGGTTTGAACTTTGGATAGAGTTAGACTTTATTTGAAAATTGGCTTGGTTTAGTGAGGATGCTACCAGTATAGTGTAGAATGAGAATTTCTATTTGAATGTAGTGAAGTTATTCTTAAGAACCTGCCCTGTACTGCCAATAGTGTTGTATTTTGGTTAGCATTATCTGTGTTCTTAACAGCCACATTAAGACTCTAGTGTCTGTAAGCTTACCGTATTGTATTGATGAAAAGGTGGCTTGGGAAAAGATCTGTTTTTAACTTTCTTAGGGTTATGTTTTGGCTGTCAGTATTTGGCCTTTTCTTGGCATTTTTCTCTCTTTTTATACGTTTATTATACTATGCAGGAGAAATTTTCAGTGCTTGACTTCGTTGACAAAGATGTAAACGAGATGGAACCTGTGAAGCCCCTTCCACTGGAACAGACTCCATTCAAGTTCGTCCAGGAAGTGAAAGATCTGAAAGAATTAGTTGCCAAACTGCGTAGTGTTGAAGAGTTTGCGGTAAATTTCTTTTCTGATTGTCTTTAGTAGTCCAATGTGCAGTCTGCAGTGAATTGTTTGATCATAATGTCTCTTGGTAGAAGTAGTAAGGAATTTGATGATCCTATCATTATTACATAATGGCTTGCTACTTGGTTATACACTTTTACAGAGTTTCTTTAGAATAATACTGAACTACCAATGTGATAGTTACTTCAGCAATTTGGTTTGGAGAATATAAGACTTCTCTCCTTGATTAGATAAGCCAAAAAAATATATTCAAGTTTGAGTTGCCAATGCTTATTTCTCCCCTTTCTCTTAAGTTTTTTGTTTTTGCTCTTTTTAGGTTGATCTGGAGCATAATCAGTATAGATCTTTTCAAGGATTGACATGCTTGATGCAAATTTCCACCAGAACAGAGGATTATATAGTTGATACATTTAAGCTTCGTATTCACATTGGGCCTTATCTAAGGGAGATATTCAAAGACCCTAAAAAGAAAAAGGTTTTTCCTGGGATACTTCAATTCCATTACAAAAGGTCTAAAATATATTTTCTGTGCTCTGAAATCTGTTTATGTAATTAGGTAATGCATGGAGCAGATCGAGATATTATCTGGCTTCAACGGGACTTCGGCATATATGTCTGCAATCTCTTTGACACAGGACAGGTTTGATTTTGTTTCAGCGATGATCTTCTATTTTTTTCTATGACATTTCCTGTAAAACATAGGAGATCCAGTATCCATAACATACACCTTTTGCTTTATGGAAGAAGAATGATGGCAACATATTGGCTTTTGAATTTAATATCCCGCTTTCTTCTTCTCTTTTCCTTTATGCCTGGAAAGAGAAAATTAGAAGTTTTCTTCCGATCAAAGTACACTGAACTAAGCTATTTTGAGAATGGTTTTAGCTAATTATACCATCAAAGGGATAACTGGCAACGATTTGCACAACTCTGGATTTTTCTTGTCCTTTTAGGAGATAATTTCAACCCCCTCCTGAATTTTAGTAACTTGTGGTATGTGTTGTAAGACACAAGTCAATTGGTTTAGTTGAATAGCTTTGGATCTCATACTGTGGCGACTAAGAAGCATACATGATACATGAAAGAAATTTTAATTATTTAGCTTTTTTCCCCTAAGTAGAAACAATTTGATTTTTTCAGGCCTCCAGGGTTCTAAATTTGGAGAGAAATAGCCTGGAGTTTCTTTTGCAGCATTTTTGTGGAGTGACTGCAAATAAAGAGTTAGTACTAGTCCTATCTGGATTTTGTATCACTCTCGTCTATCACTGGACTTCCAAATTCTGATTTGTTTATTGCTGTAGGTACCAAAATGCAGACTGGAGAATAAGACCCCTTCCAGAGGAAATGACAAGGTCAATCTTCTCTGTCCTTTGTCTTTTCACTACTGTTCTGGCCTAAGTTGACTTGAGCTCACATTTTTGGATTTCCCTGCAGATATGCAAGAGAAGATACCCACTACCTCTTATACATATATGATTTAATCAAACTAGAACTGCAGAGAATGGCAAAGGATGACGCGCATACTGACTCTCCTCTACTTGAGGTAGTCATCATTAAACTATGCTGAAAAGTATAATATTCCTCTGCATGTTGGTATTTGCATGATAGATGTATAATTGTCTTTGCTAGTGTCTGCTTGGTTCTTACTATCTTTCTGTTACTTTCCCACACTAGCAAATAGGAATTTGTGTAGCCTTAAAAAACTTGATGGCATAACATTGTTAGTGGAAAATGATATGTGGCCAATCACTTAGGTTAGGCTAAGTTTTCAGTATTCTTATTTTATTAGCTGCCTAACTTAAGTGATTCTCCACATTTGCAACATTCTTATGTTTTTTAAGAGCGATTTTGGGAGGTACTGGGTTTTCAGTGTTCTTATTATATACTAGCTGCCTCACCTAGGTGATTTTCTAGGTTTGCAACACTCTAATACTTTTTAAGAATAACTTTCAATGGCATCCGTCATGCATAAAATAGTTCTCTGTCTGAATTGACTTTTGTAAGCATAGTCAAAATAGAATTTCCTACCACATAATTTGGAATTCATGTGTCTAAAATTGGTAATTCAGCTCAACTGACTCTACTTGTCTAGATATTGTTACATCCAGTGGATATATAGCCCATGAATAATATGTTCTTTCTATTATTTTTGTCTTACTGTTTCTTACAGGTCTACAAGCGGAGTTACGATGTGTGCACACAACTATATGAGAAAGAGTTATTGACCGAGAATTCATATCTTCACGTATATGGGTTTGTTGCTTTTTCTTGAGAGGGTCTACATACTTATTTTATTTTGTTTCAGCAGACAAGGTGTATGCGTTTGTTGATTAAATCTGTTAATCAAATTGTTGTTTTAATAGCTGGCTTCTCTTGAGCTAAGTTACATAAACCAGTATTATATTTCTCATTCTGGCATTTTGTTAGGCTTCAAGCAGCGGGCTTTAATGCAGCTCAACTTGCCATTGTTGCGGTATGATGTTTTCGTGTGATGTGAAGAATGATGCATACTTACACTGCTTTTTCCTATACTATTTAAAGCTAACTTAAAATTTACTTTCTCTTAGGGGCTTTGTGAATGGAGGGATTTCATTGCACGTGCGGAGGATGAGAGCACTGGTTATGTATTGCCAAACAAAGTTCTCCTTGAAATAGGTATATAGAGCTGAGAGTTCAATTTTACCATCTGGCAGAGAGTGGATTTGTTTTGGCAATTCCTAAGTTCCTAACGTAATCTAATGTTGCTATCCTAATAGCCAAGGAGATGCCTGATAGTGTTGGAAAATTGCGTCGGATGTTGAAGTCAAAGCATCCTTATATCGAGCGTAATGTTGATTCGGTGGTCAGTGTCATCAGGCAATCAATGCAACATTATGCAGCATTTGAGTCTGCTGCTCTATCTTTAAAAGATGTGTCTCCTGGAAATGTGAGATATCTCTATTGATTTAGTTTCTATTCCCTTTTTGTATAATTATTATTGTAAGCTTTCGGTTGAGGTGTATAAGCTAGTTGAAAGCCGATTAGGGTATTAAAAACCCTCTAAAACTCAACCTGCAAAGAAAACAAGAGCCTAGAGTTGGAATAATTTACTGTCAAAGACTAATTATGAATCCAAATTTCATATTTCTGAAACCTCACCTTATGGCTCGAATTCAGAGTGCATGTGATACTTATTGGTTTCAACTGTTTTCCTGTATTCTCCATGTCTGTTTAAAATGTGGCCTTCTTATATTGTAGGTAATGGATAAGAATATTGAACCTATAAGTGAGAAGAAAGACCTGCACACAGGAGATGTGGCTTCTCCAAGTCTGAAGGAAAATTCTTCGCAGCTTGAGAGTACCAGGGACCTAATTATGGGTGCAGCAAATACTAATGAAGGGAGAGGTTTAGGATCCGGCTTGTTTGGTTCTGCTAAGGTGACACCTAGTTGTTTCTTTTGGTTGGTGCTCTTTAGTATCCATGCCGGGCTCTCAAAGACATATCTGTTATTTATTAGGTTTCTGCGGCTGTTCGGATCTCTAAGAAACCAAGCAGTGGTTTAGGAGCTTTGCTGGGAAATGCAGCCTCCAAGAAGAAATCTCGAACTGATGAGAAGGTGAGTTTATATATGTGAAAACTCTATAGTTGGTTTTGGTTGCAGAATGATTGATAAAAATGTTTTCAGGTGAAGGAAGATGTGAAGCTCGAACAGATAAGATCATCTGTAAACCTGTCATTCCATTCGTTTACAGAGAAAGTTCCTGACTCAAAGTCAACTTCTGAAACATCTCCGAAAGTTTATGGGAAGCCTGAAGAGATGTCCAGTACTATGCCAGCCTCTGTTTCCAAGGAAGATGGTGTGAAAGAGTTGAAAGATGATTCAGAAGAAGCCTCAGAGATCGTTGGTACTTCTGGTAGAGTTTCAGAGTCCAAAGTGTCTAGCTCCGAGATGGGCGATATTATACTACTAGAAAATGGTGATGAGAAAAAAGTTGACGCTGAAGATGAACCAATGTCTCTCTCGGAGTTGTCCACAAACTTTCAGAAGTGCTTTAAATCCATGAATAAGAGCAAGAAGGCCCAAAAGCAGACCGAGTTTTTAAACATAGAGCCTTTTGATTATGAAGCTGCAAGGAAAGAGGTGAAATTTGGGGAAGGACACAAGGGAAGACAAGGAAAGAGAGAAGCTGCAGCAGGTCAGAAGAAGGGGTCTACACAGGAGCAGTCAGAGTTTGGTCAAGGAAAACGGCGTCAAGCTTTTCCGGCATCCGGGAACCGAAGTATGTCCTTTAAAAATTGATCTTCTGGCAGTCAATATTGATTGATGGTTCTGTTTAAGATCATTTATTTGTTTTGGTTGTGGGCTATGGTGAATTTTATGTTTTGATCGTTTTCATTTTATCAACTTCATAACTCAAACTTTGATGGGACTTAGGGATACAAACTCTTAGCTCAAACCATCAAATCTGATTCATAGTTAAGATTATGAACCAGTCTCCTTGTGCTTTTATATATATATCTAGTTTAGTGTCTGGCTTGAAGTAGTAAAGTTCTTGTTCCAGTCAATTGTTTTACTCAACTTTCATTCTCAAGTTTTATCTTTCGAAAACTGAAGCTAATCTCTCATCTGATTGATCAAATAATCTATATGTTTTAAATGATCTTCAAATGTAATATGGTTATAGACTAATCAAAATAAAACGAAACATTATTTGAAGTTCAAATTGATAAAACAACCGAAATATTACATGAAGTTCTGACGAAATGATATAAAACAAAGGAAATGACACCAAATTATTATGGGAATTGAGATGCAAAAATAAAATAAACACAAAAGACATTTAATTAGAACTATGGTTGGTTATGGTTTTGAGGAAATGGAAGGGTCTTCTGAGTTGCACTGGTCCCTCCAGATGTTGATGCGCATGCATCCCCATGACCACCACATATCTTTATATTTCCTCTCTTCCTAAACATTTCATTCACTATAACTTGCGCATCAACAGGTGGTAGTTGCATAAGTTCCTTCTTTTGAACCTCATCTAGTCCCTCCATCTTTTCAATATAAGGATGTAAAGAAAACTTATTAGTCAAAAAATCAGCTGGCATAGGAATACTTGAATATTGCGGAACGTTATCAAGTCCAATGATGGCTGCAAGCTCATTCTTTGCAGAATTGATTTGTTCATCTAAATTTTGAAGCTGATTTTTGTAGTGGTTAAAGATGCCAACACAACCAAATATGGGGTCACGTTCAAGAGCCTCGGCCTCGTAACACAAAGCGTTTACAGCAGTTTCACGTTGGATAGGATCCAGATTAGCTAGGATCTTGAAGACATTACCCGCTCCAAATATTCTGTGAAGGCGTTCGAAAGTTTCGAGATTGGTCAATGGGAAATGTGGTGCAAATATACAATTAGGAGCACAATCACATTTCATGACCTTGCATGCAGAGCAACATGTGGAATTCATTCTTCTTCTTTTTTTTTCTCGCTTACCTAGTAACCAAAAAACATATATGAGAATAAAATCATCCAAAAAATTTATATATGCATATTTTCTGTATATTAACAATATGATTACCTCAAGAATCTTGAATATTCTGATATCACAAAAGAATTAAGGTCCAATAAATGTGGTTGATGTGCTATGGTAAAAAATGGTTGTGTGGGTTTTATAGTCAAGCCTTGAAACATTATTCAAGTTGTAATTTTACTTATTTAGGTAAGTTAGCAATGAATCCAATAAATATCAGTTTGATTTCTTGTTTATGCTTTTTTCTAGATAACTAGTAATAATATAATAGATTTGACTAATACATACTTCATTCTTTTGGCAAGATAATAAAATGAAGTAGTCAAGTCAAATCTATCAAATTATTACTAGTTATGGAGAAAACTCATATACAGGAAGTTCAATTGATAATTAATGGATTCATTGTCAACTTACCTAAATAATTAAATAGGAGTTTGATAGATTTTGACTAAAACACTTCATTCTTTTGGCAAGCTAATGAAAAAAAAATTCTTAAAAAAGGAAAATCTTTTTCAATGCATTGACTAAGTGACTTTCTATTGACAAAACCTAACCAAACCGAAGTTTCTAAACCAAACCAAGATCTTTGGTGTTTGAATCGGTTTGAGTAATGAGATCAAAACCGATTGGCAACAATTGTATATGCAATAGGTTATTTGTTCGGTCTTGTTCTGTTCATATTTACTGAGCGGCTAACCAAAGTAAAAACAAAAACAAAAACAAAAACCCTAATTTCCGCCTTTATCGCCAAATCGACAAGCCTTTCCGTAATTACTTTTGATTTTCTACATAATTTGAGATCTAGATATGTAAATCAATACCAGAATCATGCTTTTGAATTTTCAAAATATCTAGAAATAAGGGTTCCACAAGTGATGGCATACCAAAAGAAAAAAATTGTTCAAACGATATCCATCACCCCCATCACAAAAACTTTATATACTACAAGAAAACATGGTGAAATACTACCTATTTTCCTACGAAAAATTTGGTATGAAAGATATGAAATATTTCCTACCATATCTCTACGATTTTCTTACGAAAACAGATTTTGTAGATGAAAGATATGAAATATTTCCTACCATATCTCTACGATTTGTTATGAAAACAGTTTTTGTAGGAAATTAGTAGAAAATTTTCATACGAAACTTATCGTGAGAAAGTTATACGAAATTTCTACAAAATATATAGTTGAAGGAAAATTTGTAGGAGATTAGAAAGAAATTTATGGGAAAAGAAATGATAAGAATTGGGTCGGAAAATATCCTTTTAATTCCCTATGAAAACTATATTGAAGGAATTTGGTAGGAAATTACTAGGACGCGGACTAAGGAATTTTTTTATCTGGGTCAAATAAGATATAGAAAAATTGGTATATTTATAGTTTTGGAAAGTTGAATGTAATATTAGAAGAATCTGACAAAAGAAACGGTGACAACAAAATATATGGGCTACGGCCCAATAAAATATATGAGAAAAAATGGCAACAACGGGAATCGATCCTGCATTTGTGTGGGGGGGTGGGGGTGGGGGTCAAAATTGTAGCTTCATACCAAATCAGTCACCGAAACAAGATGAAAACTATTTAAGATTTAAACCGGAAAATTTCCTAAAAATCTCAAACTATTTAAAACGGGTTTAGGTAGTTTTCTGGCAGATTTTAAATAAGTTGGGTTTTTTTCGGGAATTTTCCCGATTTAAAACTAAAGGGTGTCAAATGACCCCTCTTTTCACCACATGGGTCCGCCATTGGGACCAACTTTTCCAATTTCCTACGAAAACATAGTCATATGTTTGGTAGGAATAAACAAACGAGACTATATCAGTAAGCTAAGTGGTTTCTCTCCCAAGCATGATTATCAAAACTTCTCCTCCGACTTTGTTTTCTATTGGATTGGCTTCTCCGACGATGTTGGCGGCGGTGTACGGCAGCGCTCCTCTTCCTAGAGGTTTCCTAGGGTTTCTCCTTTTGGGTGGGCCTCTTTTGGGCCTATTTGTTTATCTTCAGCCCATCCTTGGATTTGGTAGCCCATTTTCTCCACTAGTTTGGCCCAGGTCTGTTACTCTTAAATCTCTAATTAGCCCATTAGAATTGATATCCCGACTTAGCGCCTTAATTGGTTATGGACTCCGCTTAAGCCATTTGTCGATTTCAATGGTTTTGGTGTGTAATTTTATCTCTAGAACCCTGGCCAATTGTAATTCCTCAAGTGCTTCATCTTCTCATCAAAGCTTTAGGCTAATGGACTTGGTGTATCTAGGTTTTAGATATGCTATTAGATTAGAGAATAACGGCATTATGATCTCCTCCCTACGGAGAGGCGGTTACCGAAACTTCTTTAATCCTCTCTCCCCAAATCCCTTAAATATTGAATCCGAGCCATACTTGTCTAACATTTTTAAGATTGATATTCATGAAAGCAAGGATTTGAGAAGCTATGGCATTATGAGACCGGCTCTATGGAGCAGTGCTTACCAAATGCTTCTCAACTCTATACCTCTAAACCCACCGGGTGACAGAACCCACTCAACCCCTCTCCTTGTCGACGACCATTTCCTGCTTAATCTACCTGGGACAGCGAGAATCTCGACTTTGAGAATCTTTTCAATGTCACCTCATCTATTATGGACCGTGACCATCACTTCGTCCACCGCTCTGTTTGTGGATGACGTTTTGACAACCCGTGCTCTCACTGGTACCAGTCGGCTCCGTAGCATTGGCCCTCAAGTTTCATGGATCCTTTGTCGGTTTATCTTTGCTATCTTTGTGTAGCATTTGTTTTAACCTTTGCTTCTTGTTGTTGCTACTTTGTTTTAAGCCTTTTTAACCTTTGCTCCTTGGCTACTTGTAAACTTGTTTCAGTTATGCAATGAATGAAATCAAGTTGTTTGACAAAAAAAAATGATTTTGGTAGGAATTTTGAAGGAATATTTCCTATCAATTAATTTCTTACGATTGATGGTTTGTAGGTTATTGGTAGGAAAATCGTAGGTTATTATAAAACAAGTGATAAACAGTTATAATTAGGATTTTCTTGATTTTAGTTAGGTTTATATATAATTGATAAAAGTAATTCATGAGAATATAATTGGAAATTTCTTGATTTTAATTAGGTTTACATATAATTCATCTTACTAAAGTAGATAAATATATAATATTTTTTTTTTCATTTTCATGTGTTTTAACAATCTAAATATACAATTCAATCTTTTAAAAATACCATTTACTTAGAAATTTAAATCTCTAAACCTAAAATTCAATTATTTTATATATTTAAAACAAAAAATTCAACTAGAAACTAGCCAGCAAGAAGTTTTGGAATGAGAAACAAATACAAATTATTTAACCCTCAATTGTATCTTTTATTAAATTAATGAGAATGAGATTAACTTGTTGGAGTAACAGTAGTACTGTATTTCTATTATTTAATTAAATGAAAATATTTAATAAAAGTAATAATTTAGTTTATATATTATTTGTTGGAGTAATAATCAATGAATATTTTTGTTGTTAAGAATATTCCTAATTTAATTTTGCAATTAATCTGATTATCAAAAGGAAATTAATTTTATTATTGTTTTAATATCCTAGAATATATTTGGTAGTAGATCTCAAGAAACAATTTTCTTGCCAAATATTTGATAAGAAACTGGTGAAAATATTCCAATTTATTTCCTATGAAATTTTTACGAATTTTCCTACGAATTTATTTCCTAGAAAATTTCCTACAAAATTTTTACCAATTACAATTTCCTATTGGACATCCTCTACGACATATTTTCGTAGGAAAATGGTAGAAAACGTGGGTTTCGTACCATAATCCTATGAGATCAAATGATTTCTTTTAGTTAAGTCAATTCAACAAATTGGGCTAGGAGAACTGAATTTTGTTTGGTTATTTTTTTTCTTTTTAGATCCATAAACCGAATTAGCCGGGAACCAAACCAATCCAAACCGATTTCTAATTTTGGTTAATTGTTATGTAGTTATCGATTTTTTTTTTGTTATATTTGGTTATCAGACCCATAAACCGAATTTCCCGAGAGCCAAACAGACCGGAACCGATTTCTGATTTCAGTTAAATTCAGCAAACGTTTTTAAAAAATCTAAAAACCAAAAAATGAAATACCCTACCCAATCAACTACAAATAACCGAAGTTGCACGTAGTATCGACCATTAAGTAATATAGGCTGTGTTAACACCCAAATAAAATTTTAATCTGTTGTGAACCTCTAAAAATATAATCCACTTAATAAATTAAATTACGGGCTTTCAAATATGCAACCTCATATCTTGATTGTGATGTAAGTAAGAGTAGCAGTGTTATTTATAACTTCACTTTAAACTTTTGAAATATTTTTGCTTTCGATGTTGGAAAAAAAAAAGACTAACTGGAAAAGATAAAGTTAATGTCCCACGTCGATTTTTTTGTGTGGAAAATCTCCAAAATTTGTTATTACATATCAATGGACATCTCACTCATGACTCATCGCATATGCATCCACACTATACAAAGCTAGAGGTTGAAAAATACTATATTTATGTTGATTGGGTTTGCTCTTCTCTAATTCTGTATGGTAAGCGAGGCATTGTAATCTTTTGTTTTGTTCTCAACCAAATCTACATAAAAATACACAAATAAATTAAGGAAGAAAGAACATGGGCCAAATTTGATGAATTAACATGTTGTTGCTTGATTGTTTTTACTTTTATGCTAAGAAAATTTTCATTCCTAATAACATTCAAAAATAATTTTTTCTCATGAGTTAAGGAAAAAAAAACTCAAATGAAAAAACAAAAGATAAGAAAAAGATATAGGCCAAGGAAAACATGTTGAGAAGATGATATCTATCAAATCGATATGAACATATTTGTGCAAAAAAGCACGTTGTACATTCCACCATTGGTAAGGTGAAACTGAAACTAGAAAGTGAAACTCACAATCTTTACACAATTGAGCACAAAAAAAAAAATATGATCTAGAAATTTCTTTCTTTCCAAACACATTGTCGTGCCCAGGTTTATCGGGACTTAAAGCGAGAAAAAATGAGGTTTTCAATATTTTATTAATAAATAAAATTCCGTAATTTAAACTAGAGATGTTGTGGTGGGTAAAAAAGCCCACCCCGACCTGAACTTAAAATAAACCCGCCCACCAAAAACCCAACTTTAAAAAACCTAGATGGGTTTTTGATTTAGTGGGTAAAGCCTGAAAAAACATGATTGTTCCGAGACTACCCGTGGGTACCCAACTTGATTTTTATCATTTTCTTAGAATTTATGTTTAATTGTTAATATACTATTATATGTATGTTGTATCTATATTTTGCTTATAAATATATTTTAAATTATATTTATTTTC
>Ga0041059_1002549_pt1 | contig 13438 bp, 8 predicted proteins | sample AraColnosormetaG_FD_56232 | JGI IMG/M metagenome (GOLD analysis project Ga0041059, IMG submission 56232) | Arabidopsis roots microbial communities from North Carolina, USA - Col MF nosort | ecosystem: Host-associated > Plants > Roots > Unclassified | place: USA: North Carolina | collected 2013-09-02
AAAACAAAAAAAAAAAAAAAAAAAAACCTTTTTTTCTTGTTGAGAATCTATCTACTTCTCACATTTACATGAAACCCAGAAAAATCGCTAAAAAAATTTGAAGGAGAGAGAGAGAGAGAAAGGGGAAACAAATTGAGAGACAAAAGTGGGATTAGAATTCGGACCGAACTTTCTCAGTTTCTTCTCACCTAAACTGCCTCTCGAATTTAATTATTTTTTAATAGTAGTAGATTTTTGTTATAGAGAAGTTTGTATTTGCACCGCTATTTAATGAGACCCCAACTGTTACATTCGTTTTTATCTGTGAGCCCCACACTTTATTTTCTTTCAATCTACCCCCCAAATTGACGGTGGTACAGTATTTTGTGTCAGGAATTTTTAATGTTTTGGAAATTAAATTACACCTAGAACAAAAATATCATGTTACTTTCATTCTTCATATTATAGTGTGTGACAAAACAAAAAATATGAAAGTCTCCCACATTTAGTGAATAATGTGTGATATCGAGTATTGCATTTGATATATATTAAAACTTGGTTTACGGAAATTGAGGTTAATTCTGTCACTAGAACTAGTTTTTGATCAAATATGCAAAAAGAAGCATAATTATGGGGTGTGAATTTGGAGTAATATTAAAAGTAGTTAAATAAGGAGAAACCGAGAAAGTGCAGAGATAGTTGGTCCTCGTCATCATCAACAAAGGAAGATCGGACGGTCATTAATGGCCGTAGGTAAAACTTTTAACGGATCTATGGACAGTAGACCTGTATACCTGTAAGATTTTTATAACAAAATTCAACTGAGAGAATTCCGCCAACTAAACGACAAACACTATTTAATTGCTTTTGTTTTTTTTGTTGGAAAAAAAAGAAGAGAAACGTCAAAACAGGAGGTGGAAAATGAAATATTCTTTACAATATGACCCCACTTAATTTTGGATATTTTATTATAACTATTGTCAATTTAGATTTCAACAATTTTTTGCAAATGTTATTTCGGAAAATTTTACTCCACTTTGATTAATCACATAGGTTAGTGACTTAAGATGATTTTTATTTGATTTTTTGAAATACAGATTTGAAAAATGTATATAGCTTGTTTTAAATGACCATGATTGTTAGTTTTGAGTTTTGACAATTAGAAGATGTTGTGTAGCAAAATGTGAATTATTAATTAAAATAGGGAGCAAAGTGTAGTTTCTCTCATTGCCCGTACCGTGGGACCCATACAACACGTGGCGGATAGCGGAGGATGATAACAAGATTAGAAGAAAAATCAATTAAATACGGAGCAATTAAAGGGAGGGTCAACGGTCGTTAGGCCTTCCCATTTCTAGTTCGAATATATTTATTACTTAATTTGTTTTACTTTCACAATATATATCCATTTTTATATTACAGAAATCAACAGATAGTGAATTTTGACAAAAGAAAATTAGACAAGTTTCATTAATTGAATCTGAACAGCACGAAATATTGACTTTCGGTTTAGACTTCGTAATGATCAGTTGTGTTATGATTGGTTAGTACGTTCGTTCTGGTAGTAGAATTTTTAATCAATCATTGCTCTAATCATTTTTCAACATAACCACACTATATTTTATTTCAATACAATAATGTAACCCACAAAATGCATCCAGTTGGACAAAAAATAGTAATTACATTCTAGATCAAGTCTTGAAAATCAGAATTTGTCTTGCTAAATAATCAAAAAGAAGCCCAGAATTTGTCTTGCTAAATAATCCACCGTTGGAACTCTGTACGGTCTGATCTTGGACCGTTCTCGGTTTCTACTTGAGCAACACACCTCGCACCTGCGTTTCCTCGCATTTCGCCTGCAAGAACCACAACATTTAAATGATCATTTTCTGAAATGAATTTTGAGTAAACTAATCCAGTTGGTTGAAACAAAACCAGGCCAAAAAATCAAATTTTCAGGTTAAATCGACAAATCGTAGTTGCTGAATATACATGCACAAACAGAACCGGACAAACAAATATGATTTTACAAAAAGGAGGTTCATCACTAAAGCATATGATAAAATGAGCAAAGCAGTGACTTCTTACATTACCCGCAGTTTCAGCTTCTTCATCAGCTTTCTATGCATCAGCCTCTTGTTGAAACTTCTAGATCACGTTATGGTAATAAGTATGATTTGCAGAGGAGTAAGAAACCGAACAATTAAGATGAATGATCGCATGCAGCTTTTCAAACAAACAATACTGCAAGTAGGTTTGATAGTTAACCGGTGAGTCTGGTTTAACTCTGCTACTTTCTTGGTTTTCTCTGTACTCATCTGACTCGAAGTTCTCTGTGTCATCTTGAGAATAATGTTTGCACTGCGTGAAAAAATTGAGTAAATGAAGAACAATATAAAACATCTAGAAGACTAGAACTCTCACTTTTCTTCCAAATACAAACAAGATAAGTTGAAAAATGAATACATTACCTTCCTTGGCTCTTAGATGTATTCTGGGTTTACCCTCGCAAAGAAACTAGGGTTTCAACTTCCGATGGTCGAAGAGATCAGATCTAAGCAAAGAGTTGATTTTTAAATTGCAAAAAGTTACTCACAGCCTAGTGGTTCAGACACTATTCTTTTGGCTCTGAAGAGCAGGGTTCGATACTCCATGGACTCGCTCCCTAAAAAGATATATATATTTTTTTTCTTCCCTCGAACACGGTTGAGTCGTAACATTCTCGGACACGTGTGTATTAATTATATAGAGAGATGTGTACGTCACGGACACGGTCACACGTTTCGACTATCTCTATCAAATCTACTTCGTTGTGATGCTGGTATCAAAAACCAAAACCGTAAACTCTTGCGCGTCGTATAAAACAACAAACCTGAAGTAGAATCGAGAGATATTGTTGCCCCCATTTACATTTCTGCACGATCATCAGTACGTTTCTCTGCCTTTTCTCTCTGTTTTCTTATGTCTAGATTGTAGATTCATGATCTTGCCACTCAAATCTGTTTCTCTTCTTTTCTTTTTTTTATCCCCAATTCTGGTTTATCTGGAAAATCGATCTTTGATCCCTTTTCGATGATCTCAAGAAAATTGGGGAAATAAATCGTAAAACATTTCCGCATACATTGGTATCATGATCAAATCTGCAATCTTGGTGTTGATTTGTGTTTTGTTTCACATTGGTTGACAAAAGTCATGGTGAAAGAGACTGAATACTACGAGATCTTAGGCGTCAAAACTGATGCTTCAGATGCTGAGATTAAAAAGGCTTACTACTTAAAAGTAAGTCCTTTTTTCTTTTCTTTTTGTGTGCAAAAACTCGGCTTTAAGTTATAATGTAAATTTTATATTGTGAATATCCTTTCTTTGCTTGCTCTTCAGGCAAGGAAAGTTCATCCAGACAAGAACCCTGGAGACCCTCAAGCTGCTAAAAACTTTCAGGTGTTTTGTCATATTGTTACTGTTTCTTTCCAGGGTCTTTATATGTTGTTTTACTGGAATCACATCAAATTGCTGATGACGTCTCTCATTTGTTGATTTTCATGAATGAAAAAGGTTTTAGGTGAGGCTTATCAGGTTCTAAGCAATCCGGATAAGCGAGCAGCTTATGACAAATATGGCAAAGAAGGGGTCCAACAGTATGTTTTGTCCTCTCTGTTTACAACTTTGCATCTCCAACTTCGGTTTGTGATTGATTTTTCATTTGCAGGGATGCAATGGTTGATCCTGCAGCTGTATTTGGTATGCTTTTCGGAAGCGAAGTCTTTGAAGAATACGTTGGCCAGCTTGCACTTGCTTATTTGGCATCTATCGAAGCTGACTTAGAATCACATGACCCTGAAATCAGAAAGCAAATGCTTCAAGACAAGATCAAAGTACATTGTTTATTTATCGTTCTATTTTAACACATGTCGATGTTTTTTAGCTACTTTTCTCCATATATTAACGTGGGATTTGTGTGCAGGCTCTTCAAAAGGAGAGGGAAGACAAGCTCGCCGCTACATTGAAAAACAAACTTGAACCCTTTGTGGAAAGACAAACAGATGAATTTATCGAATGGGCAAACGAAGAGGCAAAGCGGCTTTCTTCTGCCGGTAAGTTTTGCATTTAAGCTATAGAGGAAAGTCTTTCAATGTATATATATAAACTAGAAAGATTTACATCTTCTTGCTCTGGATGTTTAAGGTTTTGGCGAGGCAATGATGCATACTATTGGTTACATTTACACAAGAAAAGCTGCTAAAGAAATCGGGAAAGACAAGCGATATATGAAAGTACCATTCTTAGCTGAATGGGTGCGTGACAAAGGCCACCATATGAAATCTCAAGTGATGGCTGCTTCTGGTATGAAACAAAGCTAAATATAAACCAAAATGTTTTGGTTTTCTAACTTAAACAAAATCCTTACTAATTGCTTTGGATGATTTTGTTTTGGATCTGTAGGTGCGGTTTCGTTACTTCAGTTGCAGGATGAAGTAAACAAGTTGAATGAACACCAAGGAGAGAACAAAGAGGAACATATTCAGAAAGCTATTGAAGCTAAAATGGATGCTTTGCTTCAATCTCTTTGGCAAATCAATGTTCTCGACATCGAATCCACGCTATCTCGTGTTTGCCAATCTGTAAGATACTATGCTTCATCATACATTATATGACCATTTCTTTTGTAGCAACAATCGACGAATTAATCTTGTTGTTAATTATATATGTATCTTTCTCTCACAGGTGCTTAAAGATCCAAGTGTTTCGAAGGATGTTCTTCGAGCTCGTGCCATAGGACTGAAGAAACTTGGAACGATCTTCCAGGTGAGCAAGAAGAACAAAAGGGTTCGTATCATAACATAAAAGAAACACTCATTGTGTTTAGATTTAAGATGTCGAGAGCCAAAAAAAAAACTTTTTGAAAAAAACATGTAACTCAAAACCTTAGTGAATTTCTCTGTTCTTTTTCTTTGAAGGGTGCTAAGAAGCCGTACACGAGAGGAAGCAGCTTGCGTCGGGAAGCCACCACCGTGAAAATGGACACCGGAGGTTCTTCAAAGGCGACGTCTTGAAACTCCGGAACTTAAAATGCTGTTTCTTTTATTGGTTGAAGTTGGATTTGTCCTTCGTTTTTTACTTTCCCCAGTTTTGTAGAGATTGCTTTCTATGTTAACTTTTTTTTCGTGTAGATGTTACATTTAAGGTGGTGCATTACTGCATTCTCATTAAAATCTTTTCGTCACATTATTCAAATTTCTTATACATTCAGAGCTAGTGATGAAATGATCTAAGGAACAAAATTTACAATTTACTTTCGGTAAAGAAAAAATAATAGTGAATAGTAATATTGTATGTATTTGGGCGTGTTTGAATCGCGTTTTTATTCCCTTTCCATCTTTCCGCGTTGTGATCGTTTTAACATGACGTGCCATCGTTAGCCTAATTCCGCTAAAACTAACGACAACAGACCAAAACAAGTTAAAATGCAGTGTTTGGTTCTATTAAACCGAATACTAATCAAACCGGTCTGCTGACACTCGACATTTCATTTGGTACGGTTTATGGGTCCTCAACCTAAACCACACGCCAATCGGAACGGTTTATGGGTCTTTAACCGGTACAAGCCAATGGGAGTCTAACGGCGTTAAACAAAACCGGTCAGAGAAGACTTTTATTCGTCTCTTTCCTTCACAAGGAAAAAAAAAGAGAGAGAGAACGAAGCAAAAAACCTCGCTCGCTAGCTATGTGAAGAAACTATCTTCGTTATAAAACTTTCCGGCGACGTTTTCCGACTTCCGAGAGCAGGTTCGGTGTTCATCACTTGTCCTCTCACATGCTTAATTCTTTTCGATTTTGTTATTTAGTTTTTTTTTTAGTTTCTATTTTGGGTAATCTCGACTTGGTTTGCAAGTCCCTTGGCCATAATATCGGATCTGTTTAATGTTAGTTATGTAGATATTGCCCGATTCAATTTCTATTTTTAGTGCCTTTGAGAAGATTTTTCATTTTGGATTTTCTTAGTGAAGAATAGTCATCACAGTTCACTCACCTACATGTTAGTCAGCAATGGATTACTGGATTTGATTCTCTCTTTATTTTCATTCTACTTTGAACTTCATTTATCTTGGCCATGGCCAGTTTAAGTTATTGTGTAGATTAATGGTAAGCTCTTTTTTTTAGTGTTATTGTTGAGGTTATAGTCATAATTGATTCTGATTGAGTTCTTAAAATTGTGTTTTTTTTTGTTGGAAGGTTTTGAGGTGGTTTTATGCGCCAAAACATCTAACCGGAGTGTCGTTGTACGGTGCTTAGTAGTTTTCAATAACACGCTTCAGTTATGGGGAATGCTTGTTGTGTTGCTACTCGAGACAAAATGGTTGTGCCTAATACATCAGCAGTCGAGAATTTTCAAAGAAACAATGTGAGGTATTCTCCTAACTGGAGCTTCCGATGGGATAATAGAGGAGGACGCGTGGCAGGGGAAGAGACCTCTGTTAGTTTGTTATCTGATCGGATTAGTCGTAACGATGTCTCTGATGTCAAATCTGAAACTGCTCTTGTATCATCACAAGGTTCTCCTTTGGACAATTTTCAGACGCAGTCATGGCAGAAATCTCCTGCTTCTGGTAAATTCCTTTATTGCTGCTTACAGGCAATACCTCTTTGATTTGTCAAAAAATGTAGACTTGATGGGAAAATGTAGGCACCTTCTTTTTGACCAACCCGCTTAGAATTTAGGATTACTTTTCTACAGAGACTGTTAATGAGTGAAAATGACATTGATATGTTTGTTGACATAAACTGTTCTCTTGTTTGTTTCTTGACTTGCTTTTATTGTTAAACTATGACTTTTCCATGTTGTGATATCACGTTATTGTTGTGGCAGATCAATCATTTTCAAGAATTGCCTCTATTGACTCTGTCTCTGAACAGGTAAATACTTAAAAGCTTTGTTTCACTGCTAGCTATATATTTGTTATGTATCTCTGTTAATATGACTCCTATGTTACTGTTTTAGATCACCCAAAAAACAAATGATTCAACCGACCCTACTTATTATCCATCTCCTGCAAAACTGTCTCTTTCATTGGCTTCTCAACCATCATCCTTCTCAGTGTCACCACTGTCAAGTCAGTCCCACTTGCCAATGCCACCTGCAAGTTCATCCCAATTAAAGCTGACACCGCCCCCTCGTCTATCAAAGCAAGTCTCATATGGTCAAATCTTTGGATTCACCTCACCGAGCAGAAGCTCAGCAACTGAAGAGAGGCTGGGGAATGAATCTCAGTCTGATGGTTGGTCCATGCAAGCTTTTTCTGAAATGATGGCGTATTCTCGCAGAGAGTCTTGCTCTTACGATAACGAGTGCTTTGGGCTTCGTCGTGACAAGATAGACAATCTTGGAAGTAGAAAGTCCAATGATCAGCAAAACTGTGGTGCTTGCTCGAGATCCTTGTCTGAGAAATCTTTGTTGAGTAGCCAAAAAATCTTTGCCACTAACGAGCTCTCCGTAGCTGCGATTCTAGCATGTGGGCACGTCTATCATTCAGAGTGTTTAGAGCAGATGACACCTGAAATCGACAAATTCGATCCTTCTTGTCCCATCTGCACACTGGGTGAGAAGAAAACATTCAAACTGTCGGAAAAAGCATTAAAGGCAGATTTGGAAATGAAAGCTAGACACAACAAGAGACTAAGAAACCGCGTTGTGGACAGCGATGAATTTGTCAAGTTTAATAACAACCACGAAGCGGCAGTAGGATACAAAGGTAAAACCCCAAAGCTGATATCAAGTTCAAGCTTGAGAAGCTATTCCCCAAAGCCTTTCCTTGCTAGACACTTCTCTTTCGGGTCCAGAAGTAATAGTGTTAAATCCCCAAAAGAGATTCATTCCCCGAGCTCTCTTAGAAAGAAAGGCTTCTTTTGGACCAAATCTAGCAAAATTTGAAACTGTAAGCTCCTCTCTCTCTCATGAATCTGAACTCAAAATAACGAGTCACTCTATAATTGTTGAATCATGTTTCAGAATCTGGATGCTGTGTCTCTTCTTAGTTCGTAAGCTAGGGCCGAAGTCAACGTAACGTTTTACTTATCAAAGGTACACACTTGTTTGTGTATGTATTACAGAAAAGTTTCTCACTAGTCTCCCATTATTTTTTTGTTTGTGCATTCCCAATTACACTTGTAAATATATAATTATAACAATATAAGGTAAAAATGATCTGGCTGTGCACCAGTAGGTGTGAATTGGGTTAATCAGATCGAGGGATTTATATTTATATGTTTTGGTTTATTTGGTGTGGGATCGTATTATACGATTTTTATATACTTCTACAAACCATTTCTAAACAAATGTTTCAGTTCAAAACCAATCTAAACAGATTTGTATTATGATCCAACGTTAACTTCCATGGTTCGTTTGTTTAGTGCTTTATGAAATTAGTTACCAACACAAACTTGCACTTACCAATCAGAATACGTCAAGAATTTAAAACTCGGAACACCGACCTTCTTTAGCGGTTCTAAGCCCTGATCAAATCCACATGTGTCCATGGAACATAGAAAGCACCGTACTTAAAAGATAACGTTATCTACCGAATCTATCAAAAAAGGCAAAACGTTATTACTATGTCGGATTCGTGACGTACACATTTCAAAGTACACACATGACACATGGAACTCTAATTCTATCCGTGCGTGGCAAACATTTCACATTAAATACGCCACGTATCATATCCATGCAGATTAACATGTCTAATATATATGCATGCCTACTTGAATCAATCCCAAACCAAGTTTTCTTCAAAGCTGTATTTGAAAGGGTATATATCTCACACACAAAACAGATCAGAAGCTAAAAGGTAATAATATAATGGCGGATTTGAGGGACGAAAAAGGTAATCCGATCCATCTAACTGACACACAGGGAAACCCAATTGTCGACCTGACTGATGAGCACGGTAACCCCATGTACCTAACCGGTGTTGTTAGCTCCACTCCTCAGCATAAGGAGAGTACTACCAGCGACATTGCAGAGCACCCTACTAGCACCGTTGGAGAAACACATCCGGCAGCTGCTCCAGCTGGTGCTGGTGCTGCCACCGCTGCCACTGCGACAGGAGTCTCTGCTGGTACTGGAGCAACCACCACAGGGCAGCAACACCATGGGTCGCTTGAAGAGCATCTTCGTCGGTCTGGAAGTTCATCTAGCTCTAGCTCGGTGAGATTCTTTTCTTTTCAAATAAAAAACTAGATATAAGTTGTAGTAGTTAACACTTTCCCGCACTCTCATATTTACAACTATATAGATACAATGAAAATGAAATTTCATATTTGTTGTTGATACTCTAAAAACAAATTATCGCAAGGTATCAAACTTGAAAGAAAAAAAAGAAATCCAAAACCAGTCATATGATAGGCGCCTTTTCTATAAAACCGTTTTATGTATTTGGATTGATCTTTTAACGATATATATGCATATGATGTTGAAATAGGAGGATGATGGGCAAGGAGGGAGGAGGAAGAAGAGCATAAAGGAGAAAATTAAAGAGAAGTTCGGTAGCGGCAAACACAAGGACGAACAAACACCAGCGACCGCCACAACAACAGGACCTGCCACTACCGACCAACCTCACGAGAAGAAGGGCATTCTCGAGAAGATCAAGGACAAGCTTCCAGGCCACCATAACCACAACCACCCATGAACACCAATCATATGACGTCTTTGTTACATGAATAAATCGTTTGCACGAATTTCATTAGGGCTTATGAAGAATCAATATATATGTCTAGTGAAGTTTACTAAATTTTAGTTGTGTTTGCTTGCAGTTTGTGAATGTGACCATCGTGTTATCATGTTCTTGTTTATTTATAAAGAAGGAACTGTATTTTGCTAGCATTTTTTTCTCAATTGACAACGGCCGCTCTAGTGAATAATTTCCCTCAGAACTCTTTACAGTAAAAAGGAAAAAGAAAATAGAAAGTGCTAGACGTACGAGAAGCGACCATACGTTTTTTTAACCGGATGGGATCAAATTACTGCGACTTACCGAGAAATGTTCAAACGACACAAAAAGAGCTTATCATAAGTCATAACTCATAACTACACGACACCCATGGCTATTTTCTTTTATTTTCAATTGTCTGGCCAAGAACATCTGTTTGGCCATTGTACACACTATATACACTATGTGGATTCAATGTATTTCTACTTGGTTTTTGCTTCATGCTCTCAAAGATCATCTTCTTGAACTTCGAAACCTTGATAACTAGATCTAGTTAGATTTCCTCTCCTAGTTCTTCATTTTTCTTGAAATAGAGAATCATTTTCACAAAGTCAACTTAACAGTTTACTAAAAATAGAAACATCACTATTTATAACCAAACACAATAAGAATACTAGCCACACATAACAACTCTCTTTCGTACCCTTTTTTCCCTCGCTCTTTCTTCAACCACAAGCATCCCAACAATCTCGTTTCCTTTCGTCTTGTCATTTTCTTCCTCATTCTTCTCTCTTCTCTCTCTCCCTTCACGAAGGAGGGATGGAGATAAGAAAGAAACCAAACATACCCATGTGTCTTGTCTTAGATTCTTCTTCCAGGCCCTTCATGACTCTCCTCTTCACCATCCTCCTCTTCTTAACCGGCCTAGCTTCAGCGGTTGGCGCCGTCGGTGGTAGCCCAACTGCTGGTTTCAAACCGGCTGATGACATTCTCATTGATTGTGGTAGCAAGTCATCAACCAAAACCCCTGAAGGTAGAGTCTTTAAGAGTGACTCAGAAACGGTTCAGTACATAGAAGCCAAAGACGATATTCAGGTCTCTGCTCCACCTTCAGATAAACTCCCTTCTCCTATTTACCTTACCGCGAAAATCTTCCGCGAAGAAGCCATTTACAAGTTCCATTTGACCCGTCCTGGTTGGCATTGGGTTCGTCTCCATTTCTTTGCCTTTCCCAATGACAAGTTTGATCTCCAACAAGCAACTTTCTCTGTTTTAACAGAGAAGTATGTCTTGCTTCATAACTTTAAACTAAGTAACGACAACAATGATAGCCAAGCTACTGTTCAGAAAGAGTACCTCCTCAACATGACCGATGCACAATTCGCCCTAAGGTTCAAGCCTATGAAAGGCTCTGCGGCTTTCATCAACGGTATAGAACTTGTGTCAGCTCCAGACGAACTTATCTCTGATGCAGGCACTTCTCTTTTCCCTGTCAACGGTTTTTCGGGTTTGTCTGATTACGCATACCAGTCCGTTTACAGGGTTAATGTTGGTGGCCCCTTGATCACGCCACAGAATGACACACTAGGAAGAACTTGGACACCTGACAAAGAATACTTAAAAGATGAGAATCTAGCTAAGGATGTTAAAACAAACCCTACAGCGATCATCTATCCTCCTGGAGTTACACCGCTGATAGCGCCACAAACGGTTTACGCAACAGGAGCAGAGATGGCTGATTCTCAAACCATAGATCCTAACTTCAATGTTACATGGAATTTCCCATCAAACCCATCATTTCACTACTTCATTCGTCTTCATTTCTGTGACATCATCAGCAAGTCTCTTAATGACCTCTACTTCAACGTTTACATCAATGGAAAGACCGCTATTTCCGGGCTAGATTTGTCCACTGTAGCTGGAGATCTTTCTGCTCCTTACTACAAAGACATTGTGGTGAACTCGACACTTATGACATCTGAGCTTCAGGTCCAGATTGGTCCTATGGGAGAAGACACTGGGAAAAAGAACGCGATCTTGAACGGTGTCGAGGTCTTGAAGATGAGCAACTCTGTGAACAGTCTTGATGGAGAATTTGGAGTGGATGGTCAAAGAGCGAGTATGGGGAAGCAGGGGATGGTTGCAACCGCGGGTTTTGTGATGATGTTTGGAGCCTTCGTAGGTCTTGGAGCAATGGTTTACAAGTGGAAGAAGAGACCACAAGATTGGCAGAAGAGAAACAGTTTCTCTTCTTGGTTACTTCCAATACACGCTGGTGACAGTACCTTCATGACAAGCAAAACAGGTTCTCACAAATCCAACTTGTACAATTCCGCGCTTGGCCTCGGACGCTATTTCTCCCTCTCTGAGCTTCAAGAAGTCACAAAGAACTTCGATGCATCAGAGATCATCGGTGTTGGTGGATTTGGTAACGTTTACATTGGTACCATTGACGATGGAACTCAAGTTGCTATCAAACGAGGCAATCCACAGTCAGAGCAAGGGATCACAGAGTTTCATACAGAGATTCAGATGCTATCTAAGCTTAGACACAGACACTTAGTCTCATTGATTGGATACTGCGATGAGAACGCAGAGATGATCCTTGTATACGAATACATGTCCAATGGTCCTTTTAGAGATCATCTTTATGGGAAGAATCTTTCTCCTTTGACTTGGAAACAAAGACTGGAGATCTGCATTGGAGCTGCTCGTGGACTTCACTATTTACACACAGGAACAGCTCAAGGCATTATCCATCGTGACGTCAAATCCACAAATATTCTTCTTGATGAAGCTTTAGTTGCAAAAGTTGCTGACTTTGGTCTCTCCAAAGACGTTGCCTTTGGACAAAACCATGTTAGTACGGCTGTGAAAGGTAGTTTTGGGTATTTAGACCCGGAATACTTCAGGAGACAGCAACTTACAGACAAATCCGATGTTTATTCCTTTGGTGTTGTTCTACTAGAAGCTCTATGTGCAAGACCAGCCATTAATCCTCAGCTTCCAAGGGAACAAGTTAACTTAGCCGAATGGGCTATGCTATGGAAACAAAAAGGTTTACTCGAAAAGATCATCGACCCTCATCTCGTTGGTGCTGTGAATCCTGAATCAATGAAAAAGTTTGCAGAAGCTGCAGAGAAGTGTTTAGCAGATTATGGTGTTGATAGACCAACAATGGGAGATGTATTGTGGAACTTAGAATATGCTCTTCAGCTTCAAGAGGCTTTTTCTCAGGGTAAAGCTGAGGCTGAGGAGGTTGAGACTCCCAAGCCTGTGGCTGTCCCTGCTGCTGCGCCGACTTCACCTGCTGCCACCACTGCTGCAGCAAGTGAACGTCCAGTTTCTCAGACTGAAGAGAAGGATGACTCAACGGTGGACCAACACTCTGGAACCACCATGTTTACTCAGTTTGCTAGCCTTAACGGAAGATAATAAACTGATGAAGCATTTGCACCAAACCAAACGGTGTGAAGAGTTAGAAAAATGAAACATTGATCCTCTTGAGGTAATCGGATTTGTTGTATAATTTGTAAGGTAAATTTTTTTCTTTTTTTTTTATCTTGCTTTGTAACGGAAATGTATTCTACAGCGGTGTAATAGGTTATTGTTGATACTTAGTTTCAAAAAACAAATTTTCAAATAAACTGTATGTAAATCTTTTCATAATCAACCGATTCTTTAGTCTATTAATATTGAAAAAGTAGTTTGAGATTTCTTAAACAAAAAAAAACAAAAAAAAAAACAGAAAATTT
>Ga0041059_1002550_pt1 | contig 13434 bp, 4 predicted proteins | sample AraColnosormetaG_FD_56232 | JGI IMG/M metagenome (GOLD analysis project Ga0041059, IMG submission 56232) | Arabidopsis roots microbial communities from North Carolina, USA - Col MF nosort | ecosystem: Host-associated > Plants > Roots > Unclassified | place: USA: North Carolina | collected 2013-09-02
GCAGTATAATGATGGAAATAAAAGCCCACATTTCTCCGTTCATATATTTGTATTGTTTTTTTTTTTTGTTTTGTGTGGATCCCCAGTATTACGGATTTGGTTGGGATTTGGGAAGTATTTGTAATTTGTATCTTGAAATCTTTGTCGTGGCCTCTTTGGTTACTTGTCTTATTTCAATCGGTCAATGAAATAATTAACAAAAACAAATTGATTAGAAAACTCATTAGTACTCGAAACATATATTTGTAGAACTTAAGTGAGTTATAAGAGCTACAATGTCGAAACTAAAAAACTTTGGTGAAATATAAACACATGAGCTAGCTATAATATACAAACTGTATGTCCGTGTACATGAGATAGTCAGTGGTGAGGGGAAATAATCCAAATTTTGTTTTGATATGAATCCGATAGTCGTTTTTGCACATCTTATAGGGACATGATCAGACATGATGTTGAGTTCTTTAAGCTGTCAAAACAAAGATATAATGTTTTGTTTGTAATCTTAATATAAAACCAAAATCTTTCAATGAAACTTCACATTATCTACTTTACGCTATATAACTATACAANTATATATATATATATATATATATATATATATGCGTTTAAATTTCACAGTATCTTCTTATATGCGTTTCCTAATCTCTCTACAAAACTAGGATATTCTTCCGTGACAAGTAAGTAGTAACAGCCTCTCTCTTTCAATGATCAGTCTATTAACATCTATATATTGATATGGTCATGTTTTATCGCTTAACGAATCAAGCAACCCAAAACCACCAAAAATTCACATTTGACATTTGTCAAAGACTCTCAATGTCAACTCTAAAACTCATGCAAATAAAATAATCAAATATTCTCAAAATCATCAGGTATAGTTCATGAAAACCTGAGAAACAATCATATTATTGAATAAACCCTCTTGCAGTATAAGTAACTTATATAACTCTATCAATGCCGACACTTAACATTTTAAATTTCAAGTGCCTCCTTTTTCAGTTGAAGATCTTTTGTGTGTTTAATTAAGATACTACTAACGTAAACATGGTAACAAGATAATGTTTTAAATAACTCCTTACATAATACGACTTGATGCAACACGGTTTAGTTAAAGGTTTACCATTTCAAACTTCGAGATAATGAAAGCTACACTTAACAATGGTAACAATACAATAATTTAAATAATTCTCAATATAATATGACCTGAGGGAACACGGTTTCAACAGCATTTTACCGTTTCAAACTTATAGACAATGAAAATTACATTGGAATATACATACATATGGACTTGTTCAAACCGAAAATCATCTATAAATTGAACTCTTTGTCTCATAAATTTATCACATCTTCATTGACACCACAAATAAGAAACTAACAAAAACCTTTTTGTCTTCTACAAATCGTCTCCATACATACATATGACGATAAAAAGTCTCTCTTTTCTTGCGGCTCTATCTCTCTTTGCTTTGACACTTCCATTAGTAATTGCTTCCGATCCAAGCCCCCTTCAAGACTTTTGTGTTGGTGTCAACACACCAGCAGATGGCGGTAAGCACATGATCATTTTTTAATTTATTAAATATATTTGTATGTTGATTTATGCATTACTAATACTCTATTTTTATCAAAACCTTGTCTAGTGTTTGTGAATGGAAAGTTTTGCAAGGATCCAAGGATAGTTTTCGCGGATGATTTCTTTTTCTCGAGCCTCAACAGACCTGGAAATACAAATAACGCGGTTGGGTCCAACGTGACAACCGTCAATGTTAACAACCTTGGAGGACTAAACACTCTTGGTATCTCACTTGTTCGTATAGACTATGCACCCAACGGTCAGAACCCACCTCACACCCACCCACGTGCCACCGAGATCTTGGTTGTTCAACAAGGAACTCTACTTGTAGGGTTTATCTCATCAAACCAAGACGGAAACCGTCTTTTCGCCAAAACACTCAACGTGGGTGACGTATTTGTGTTTCCAGAAGGACTCATCCATTTCCAGTTCAACCTAGGAGGAACTCCAGCAGTTGCAATCGCTGCTTTGAGCAGCCAAAACGCAGGTGTTATCACAATTGCTAACACAATATTTGGGTCTAAACCAGATGTAGACCCGAATGTTCTTGCAAGAGCATTCCAAATGGATGTTAATGCGGTCAGGAATTTACAAGCCAGGTTCTAATAATGTAATAAGAAATATAGTCTTTGGAATTACTTTATTAATACAAGCATGGTTCAGCCGTACTGTGACATGTATATGATGTTGGTTGTTGTTTTATCTTAATAATATTTTGGTCATTGATTAATTAATTTTCTATTTGTGTTAAACTATTAAGCATGTTGTGCATAACCTTCGTGTTTCTTCAGGAAAAAGTTAATTCTTGTATTATAAAATTAACTAAATATAATTATAAATTCATATTACTAATAAAAAACATGAATTTAGATACACAAAAACTAATCTATATGTGTGGGTAACGAAATGTTTTATAGTAACAAAAATGTATATCATTCTTTTACCAGTATTTTAGATTAAATTTAAATAGAAAACAAAGAATAACATGTGACCTACTCATGTATTTTCACAAAAAAAAGTTTAAGTATTTTTATTATATCCAGAAACAACAATAATTTATGAACTTTACAAGAATGATGATATTATTTTTGCTTCTATGAAAACAATTATTATTATTTTTGGTGGGAATGAAAAATAACTAATAGTTTAGAAATACCTAGAATGTTTAGAAAAATTTAACGATAAGTTTGACCCTCCTAAAAAATATTTATGTCTCCGCCATTGGGTGGAGAAGAGATCAGAGTTACTGTGTGACGATAGAATAATAATACCCAAACAAGGAGAGTTAACAATAAATATTTCTTAGATTGATTTCCCCAAATGGATAAAGCAGCGTTACAGAATGTATGCAAGGAAAATCCAAAGTATTTCAATACCCAATCTCAATAATGCAAATGTGAGCTTCTCACTGAAATTTTCTTCTCTCAAGCATTTAAATAAAATAGTGCAAGAAAGAATCATCAAGAGTTAACTATTTCCAAAGACGTAAAAAAGTTTTGATTTTCATTTTGCCAGTAAGTAGCAAAGTATCGTTTTTTTCACATATTTGTTTAGCAAACCATAGTCCAAGACCCAAGAATGAAAATGTCTTGGTTGAGAAAATCAGCAGATTAATAGGCTTGTTCTTAGACGCATAATCTAGCAAATGCTTTACGCAATTAAGCAGATATATAGATTTTTATCGAAGCTTTCCCCAAAACATAATCTCTCAAATACAAAATCATATATAACCGCTGGTTTAACCTACATTTTTTATTAGTTACTGAAAATTCTATACAGTGGTTACAAATACGAGAGGTTTTTTGGGATTAAAAAAACTCAAGAGTATAATCTGAATTTTAACCTATAATTTTAGTGGCAAATATAAAATTTCTTCTCTCATAGTCTCATGTTATTTGTTATGTGAATAAGCTAAAGCTCATTTTCAAACTATGCATTCTATTCTTTAAAAAAAGAAAGAGAAAAACCATGCATCATATTTCACAAATATCTATCAGTTCTAATATCATGTCGTGTCGTTTTTCTTAGTCAGAATATCTAAGTTGACGCTTCACATTGAAGACAAAATCAATCCTTTTAGGTTTCCATTGATAGAATGCTTAAAGCTTACAACTTGAGTTTCAGGATGTTTAAATACAAAGGTGGAGACTTGGCTAAACCTTAGAGAGATTTGACAGATGTCATACATCAGGTTGAGTTTTCTAAATCAAGGGTTGAGAAACGATTCTCGAGCTTAATGTTGAACTGCTTTCCCATACAAGAAGTCGTTATCTCCTTATTGCCAGCTCCACTTTTGTCATTACTTGAGGAAACTTCTAAGCTCTGTTTGCTTGAACCAGATGACCGTTGCTTCCACTTTTGTTTCTTGGGCTTGGTTTGTGCTGAGGCCCATCAGTTTCATTTTCCTCTTTACTCCATTAGCCGAAAGGACAACGTACTTCGTTGTCTAAATATTTTGTTGTAATTGCAATGACATAAAACAAATATTCGTTAATTTCCCTATGTTAATTCTTTTAATTAAAGGGGTCAAAAAAGTATTACTAAAGTGAGCTATTTAAGGTTGCAAATATATTTTATCTATATTTTAACCTGAATTATTTTCCCACCTAGGAAGAGTAAAAATGCAAAGATTACTAATGAAGAAAAGCCCCATAATTTTGTTTTTTTTTTTGTTTTTACAATTCGTTTCTAGAAACTCAAAATATGAAAAGTTGAATCGTTTCAAAAAGAAATTGCTGGTTCGTTAATTTGCTACGTCTAATCGTTTATTTATAATTATTTTCTTATATCGTGCTTATGAACTTATAATGCAACGTATGATACATGCATTTCCCCTACTGTTCGAATACCAATTGCAGATTCAATGCAAGTCAGCAAGTATCTCCTAAATTATTTCTTAGCAGTAGATATTCTTCTTAATGATTACAATCTTTTAGCAGTAGATATTCTTCTCAATTATGATATGTGACGTGGAATATATATTTTCATCTGTTATATAAAAACAGTCGCAATTATTCAAACAAAATGTATAGGAAAATAAATAAGTGGTGTGAATATGTGATTCAAATGAATCTGTAATATTCTCAAAATTCCTACCTCCGTGAATTCTAGAAAATGTCGTCGATCGGAACAAATTTGAAAATAGAATGATTTGTGTGGATAAACTTTTAAATCATTGTGTGGGAACGCACGGATTCTACAAAATCATGCTGGCCAAGTTAAGCTTCATAGCCTTAATGCATTCACAGCTATGGACAGTCGAGTTGTACGTTAATATGTCTTCTATGGACAGGAGCGGGTAAGATGGCCAATGAGGTCATTATGTTGAGATGTACGTAGACAAATTTCAATGTTGTTCTTTCTGAGTATTAAAAGAGTGTGATCACTGATTTTGAAGTCAGAAAAAACAAAAGAACATGTTTAAAGCGTCAAGTTTATCGCATCGTCTCGGTTCTCAGATTGTGTATTTGGTAGCTGCGGTGGTGGCTAAATTGCGGTCTCTTTTGTTGACATCACTTGTATTTCTTGACTAGTTATTTGTGCTACCTGGTTTTGAATGTGTCTTGCTAGTGCGGTTCTTCATAATTGAAGTTAGTGCTGCAATGAGTTATCACCTCTTGTTGCGTTTGTTTTGTGTTCTAGAAGAGTTAGTAAGATCGATGGTGTTCGATGTGGTTATGAATCGCATAAATCATGCTCTGCTCTATCCGACTTTGGGGAAAGAAATTGGTAGATGGAGCTTGCATCGTTCGCATAATTTGGTTCTTGAGGTTCCATATTATTGGAAAGCTTATGGACTTGAACAACGAGTCACTGTCACATGACGCGAGAGGAGTTTATGCCAGAGAACTTTGAGTTTCTACCGTTGACGGCTCATCCTTAGACCTCCAATTCAAAGTTTTTAATGCAAATAGTTTAGCATTATGCTTTTTTCAAGCAGTAGTTACCCTTCTTCTTAAAAAAACAAAAAACAAAAAACTTAATTATAAGATAAAATTTCAAAATAGTCATATTTTTATCTAACTCGTTCGGCTTCAACGCTTTGGTTGAGTTGATTGACCAAAACTTGTGAATCACGATGTATGCTTCTATGTTTTATTTTTCTTGTTATAGGATCATTTGTATAGGCTTAAAATCTTTTGATTGTAAATTTATATTTTTATCATTTCAATAAAATATTTTTATTTTTATTTAAGAAAAAACAGAAAAAAACAAAAAACAAAAGAACATAATTGTTGCGTACAAAATGAGTGGCTAATGGGTTTGAACTAGACAGAAAAAGTTAGGGACGTTTTATCAAAGACTATTGTAGGCTTATACTTGTTTGTTTTAGGACTTGTCGTTCTATGTCTATTTGTAGTAGTCTCTACTTGTTAGAATAAGATGATTTTTTCAAAACTAATTTTGCACAAGTGATTTGAACTTTAACAAACAGCGACAATTATTAATTTATTATATGGGATTCAGCCATGTGACTAGAATTAAATTGTTCAATCCAAGAGTTCTAGACCCAAAAAAAAAACAGTACTGCCCTTTCAATTTAAAATAATTTGAGAATCAATTAAAGAGCTTAAAGTAGTTGAAAAGTACATAAGTCCAATGTAGAAAAGGTCTTGTCACAACTCTACATATAGACCATAAATCAGAGATTTAAGCACTTCAAACCTTGAGCTCCCTCCTCTCTCTCTCTCTCTCTCTTTGTCTTCAAAATATTCTCAGAAAACAATGGAAGAAACAGCACTGACAAAAGATCAGATCACTGAGTTCAAAGAAGCCTTTTGTCTCTTCGACAAAGACGGCGACGGTTCTCTTCCTTTCTCTAGATGGTCATATATAGAATAAAGATAATAAAGACGACGACTAATATTATGTTGTGTGACATTTATTTATGGTTGTTTGGAATCCTTTAATAGGTTGTATAACGGTGGAAGAACTTGCAACAGTGATCCGTTCGTTGGATCAGAATCCGACAGAACAAGAACTTCATGATATCATCACTGAGATTGATTCTGATAGCAACGGCACCATTGAATTTGCTGAGTTTCTCAACCTCATGGCCAAAAAACTTCAGGTTCCACTCTCTCTTGATCTCTCATGCTTATTTATTTCACAACTAATTACATCAAGTTAACGTAGCCACGTACAAACCAAAAAGTTACATCAAGTGAAATTTTTTTGTCTATATGATTTCTTATATATTATGTTATAGGTCCCTTATTGTAACTCTTTGATATGGGATCCTAACAGGTTCTAGTCAAAATGGAGCTGTCTCATTCATTATGCTTCTAGTTTATTAAAAACTCTTAAGAAATATATTGGAAATATTCAGCTTTTGTATTACAGCAAAATCTGTTTTGCTTTCGGTTTTTCACTACGAATAAATCTGATTTGTGAAGAACTAGACACGTAAATGTGTATAATGTAAACAAAGACTTTTATGACAATAGTTTTTTTGTATGTTAAGTTGTTGTCATGATCATGTGATGGTTTAGGAAAGTGATGCGGAGGAAGAGCTGAAAGAAGCATTCAAAGTCTTTGACAAAGACCAAAATGGATACATCTCTGCCAGTGAGGTCCGTGACTCTTACTCTCTTTTTTTTCTCTCTTTATTACTAATTTGATATATGTGTCAATGTGTATATTTAGTTAGATATATGCTTGACTTATTGAGAACTTAAAAGGGAACTTATGCGGAAAATCCTCTTTAAGAACTTATAAAAACAAATTAGTTCGATGCACTGGATTGCGTTTTGTACAACGTTCTCCAATAATACCATGTACGGTCTAACTGTGTTTTTATTTGGTTATAAATGATTAGAGCTATAATTATTTAGATTTTTGTATCTACTAGAAATCCTTATCTAAATTTTGGTTATTGTCAAATTTAGTTTAGGTACATGAACCAATTTCATAAATGTCTTCTTTGCTTAAGTGGTACATGCTCTATATCTCTAAAGTGTCGTCAAATACAGGCTAAGCACAATAATTATGAGCATAGTATTTTTATGTAACCACTTGGACCAATTAATTCTGCATTAACTAGAAAAAACGAGAAATCCAGCTAAAACACACTTTCACATATGTAGAATCAATGACAAATATCAGACAACAAAGCCAGACGATCTTCCAATTTAAAGAGATCCATAGTTGTCTCATTTATGTTCTAAAACATTTTTTAACAAGACATGGCCATTTATTTATTTGATTTTATATTTTCGAAAGTCTGTTTTCCATCGTGAGGGCTTAGAGCTAGCTGGCATTGTGAATCTTTAGAGAATAACGAAGAGGAACAAAAGAAATTTTAATACAAAGTAGTTAGATAGAGTAAAATGCGTTTGATTTTATTGGTTTATTTGACAGGAGGGCACATGTTTCACCTAGTTTAATTAAATATATATACCTTTCTTTACATCCTCAAAAGTTACATTAATGCAGACACCTTTTTGCATGCAACACAATTCAATTTATTAATTTGGGGTTTTCTATATCGATTGGTCAAAACTTAGGCTAAAACCAGCTGTATTTTGCTTACAACTTAAAAAAAAAAAAACTAAACAATTGTATGAATTTGGTTTATTCATATTTTTCGTACCGAAATTAGAAATTGTTCAAGTTAGGCCGTTTGACCTACTATATTGTATTGCATATTCAAATGGATAATAAACAATTATTATTCTCTGTACAGGGTCAGACCCGTCTGATTAACATGCACAACTTAATTTACAATAATTAGACTAACAATTACGTTAATTATTTATTAATTTGAAAAGCTTTGTTATTGCAGTTGAGTCATGTAATGATAAATCTAGGAGAAAAGCTAACAGATGAAGAAGTTGAACAAATGATAAAGGAGGCAGATTTGGATGGTGATGGCCAAGTCAATTATGATGAATTTGTCAAGATGATGATCAACATTGACTGATTACTTTTTCTAAATCTATTTATTATATAAGCCAATGATCCTTAATTACCTTGTTAGTTGTTACTACTTCGTGTTCACACCATCTCAACAAATTCTCCATTATTCCACATTCATTGAAATTTTCAGATCCAGTTTTGTTTTATCACTTGTGAAGCTGTCAAATCCAATATAATCTCTATATTATAGCTTTCTCTATATGATTTTGGAATTCTGTTTATACATAGTTTGTTTCTATATTATAGCTTTTTCGATATGATATTTTTCTTCTTCTTGCAATCTTTGATTATAGGTGTTTCAATATGATTTTGGAATTATATTTAGCGAATGAATACGAAACACAATTTTTTTTGTGGAAAATGCAAAAAATCTTAAAACAAAGCAGCATATTGAGTTTATGTGAATGCTAAAGTATTTGGATATTATTTTCCTCATGAAAGTGAGGAGTTGAACTCCTTCACTCAAACGAAAATATCTAATGGCTAAACCACTAGTCTAGACACTTTAAAGAATAATTGAAAATGATTTATGTAAAAAAAAAGAAAAGTGAGACTGTGAGAAAGCCATGCCCATATAATATTTAGTAAGAAAATAATAATAAAATTACAGGTAGTAAAAAAATTTCCACACTTTATCAAAAACCCCTCAAACAGAAAATCCCAATTTAAGTATACAGAAAAGAGAAAACCCAATCCACACTTTCACTTATTTCCTCCCAATTTCTCAGAATAATTAGACAAAAACCATCAAATCACAAATAATTAGTTCAATTCATTGCGGTGGTGCAACAAAGGCATGTTCCCAAGAGCGAAGATTTACTCCGTTTTCTGACTATGCCTTTCATAGAATCAGGTGAAGCTTTCTTGTCCACCAAGTTATCTTCTGAGCCCTTGGTTTCTTTGAAGCTATCATTGTGTTTCTTCAACGACCCTAGAGACATCTCGCTGCCTCTTGATTTCACAGACTCACTTCTCTTCAGCATCACAGTTTTCTCTTCCACATCGATTGTTGCCTCGTATATCTCAGTCTTGTCCTCACAGAGTACCGGAGTATTCTCTACCGATTCATCGCGTCTTTCTTCGATTCTTAGGCCATGATCAAAGCTAGGAGCTGGCATCTCAAATCTAGCTTCTTTACTGCTTTCAATTATCGCTTCAATAGTCTCTTGCGTTTTGTTGCTTCCTACGCAAGGAACAAGCAGAGCTGCAGACGTGTTAGCTTTCTCTAAACCCATCTTGTTTCTTGAAGGAAACGCAACCTCTGAAACCAAATGTTGAACAAGCGAATCTCCAATAACTCTACTATTCTGGCTCACTGGGAGTGATCTACATCGATACATGCGTCTTAGACTCGCTTCTCTTTTCTCCTTCTCTTCTTTATAAACTCCAAGACCAGTGTCTTGATTTGCATTTGACTCTTGCGAACAAGGTTTAGAGTTGGAGATCGCCTTATCGGCTTTTCCTTTGTCTGTAACTTCTTCATCATGAACAATACGATAGTCCAGATTCAGAATCTCCTGTGGCTCGATTTCAGGAAACTCTTCCCTTCCTCTTCTCTGTTCAATTCCAGTCTCTTGATCAAGCTTTACAACTTCCTCTGAATGAACAATTTCGTCCCGAGACTCATTCACCATGTTTTCATCAGTATCAACAGTTGCAAAACATCTTGGAGATTCAAAGACAATCTCATCAATCACACAGAGCCTTTCTTCATTACCAGACACTGTCGAATTCAATTTGCTCACAACAGTTTGAGTTCCATTCACAATCTCATCAATCACACAGAGCCTTTCTTCATTACCAGACACTGTCGAATTCAATTTGCTCACAACAGTTTGAGTTCCATTCATAGACAACACTTCCACTTCTCTTGCTTCACTCAAATTTTCAACACCTGATAATGAACAGAGAGACAGGATTGCATTAGGTTTATTTTCAAATATGAAGAGAGGAGAGAAAAATTAAGATCAACCTTTCGCAACTGATGTCTGTTTTTGAAGCTTCTCAGATGTTTCCATTACCAAGCTCTCCAAGCCACTATGGTCCATCTCTTCTTCGAAATGTTTTACTTTCGGTTCATCAACTAAATCCTTGCTATGTGGTTCTGTTTCTTCAACACCATCACACAAACTCTCTTTCTCTTCATCTCCATCGTTTCCTTCACCTGCAAGAAAGAACTGATCTTCCGTGGTCTCTATGGGAATAGAGTCAAACGGAGACATTCCATTAGTTTCTAGCGTCGAGCTCTCTTTCTCTAGATCTCCTTCTTTTTCTTCACCCGCAAGAAACAACTGATCTTGCCTGGTCTCTACTAATATTGAGTCCAATGGAGACATTCCATTGATTTCTAGCTTTAAACTTTCCTTCTCTTGATCTCCATCTTTTTCTTCACCCTCAAGAAACACTTGCTCTTGCGTGATCTCTACGGGAACAGACTCCAATGGAGACATTCCATTGGTTTCTAGGTTTGAGCTCTCTTTCTCTTCATCTCCATCTTTTTCTTCACCTTCAAGAAACACTTGATCTTGCGCGGTCTCTAAAGAAACAGAGTCCAATGGAGACATTCCATTGGTTTCTAGCTTTGAGCTCTCTATCTCTTCATCTCCATCTTTACTTTCACAAGCAATAAACACCAGATCTTGCGTGGTATCTACGGAAGAAGCCAATGGAGGTATTCCATTGTTTTTAAGCTTTGAGCTCTCTTCTTGATCTGCAATTACACAGACATCTATATTCAGTGAGAACACTAACAATACAAACAATAATAATAATAAGACTATTGTTGGTTTACCTGATAAAATGGCAGTTGCGTTGTTGTTTCCCATATCATCTCCTTTGTTCAATTTTCAACAGATCAAAATCTTTTGAACAAATCTGAAAACCCGAAACAGAGAACAATAAGAGGTTTCTGTCTGAACGGAGAGTTCCGGGTACTGTTTGTGTCCTGCTTGATAAAGTATCAAACATGTTTGGTAATTTTATTGATTTTTGTTATAAATTTGATTCAATGATTATTAGTTGGCGTCACTTTGTTGGGACCCTACAGAACATTATGAGACCATATGATTTGTAAATTTTTCATATAAAACCGTAGGACACTTCTATATCTAAGTTGGAATGTATAAAATTGGACCATAACAAACTAAGGTCCAACCACTAAATTTAAGTTTTTTTGCCACAAGTTTAGTGTTTGAAGAACTCCACCAAATCTCTAGATAATATTGTGAAAGAAAAAACTTGATATTTTGGTTTGTTTTATTTTTGTTGTGAAATGTGAATCATAATTCCATTTTTGTTATACTTTTTTTCGGTGCAAACATCAATTCCATTTTAAACCCACAATTATTGGCATTTGTCATAGTCACAACAAATTGAACTCGATAAATTTCCCAAGTAATACTTTGTCTTTGTTAATGAAGAAGAGGTAGATTCTAAAGTTATATATATTTACGAGTTCTATGGCCCAACAATTATTTCAACCATTCTTGGCCATTGAAAAACATAATTTTAGTTTATGATTCAATGTTTGGTAAGCAGTGGACACTAATAGAGTCGTAAGAAATTAGAAGGGACTATTGGTGGTGGGTCATTATGTTCATCCCTTTTTTGTGAGGAAATGATTCGTAAAACATTTATAATCCAAATATTCATAAGAAAACTCTTATGAGACAATGGACCTCATCTTTAATCATTTTTCTTCTCTAACTTTTATCTTAGATATAATTAAAATGATTTGAGCTACGGTATAGCCCATAATCAGCTATCAACTTTTGAAAACATTTTCTCTTCTTTTACGTTTAACAAAAACATAAGAGGTCTTTTTTTGCTGGAATTCCTCAAACCAATCCTTTTTGTAATATTAGATACCTTAGAAAATAAATTTGAAGTAGTAGGATAAATGTATAGACAGCATTTTAACTTAGTTAATATGCAATTATTGGTTAGCAATTAGAGTGAGTTCGGCTGTTTCATCATGTAATGATTACAACAAATTGGTTCTTCTTTAATATATAGTCTTACATACTTTTTAAAGTCATTTCCTGTTTAATTAAAAATTTAGTTGGAAACCTAAATATAATTATAGCTCTTACTAAAAACTCAAAAACCCGTTGAATTACCAACTCTTAATCATTTTTTTTGTCACCACCATGAATCTTTTTACGTCTTTGTTGTCCAATATATTCTTTTTTTGTTGATTATTTTTTCTTAGTCTAAAACTTACTGTATTATTGGTTTAGAGCTATGGCAAAATTGTTTAATAGAAAAAATGTTGCATTTTCAATTCAATATTCTTTTTTAGAAAAAATCAAAAAAAAACTTTTTCTAAAAACAAAAGGATTGAATATCGATATTCAACTGTATATGTGTTCATTATGTTCAGTGGTGACAATATTCAATCTTTTTCCAAAAAACAACTGTTTTAATCGTCATCATCTGTTACTTTATTCATTGTCTAAATGTATGATCCGATATCACGGTTGAATATCATCACCCATAAAAATATTGAATACATATACAGTTGATAAAGTATATGGATGCTCACTCTGATTACTATGAACTGACTTTGAAGTTGGCGAAAACTGATGTGGAATAGTTCATTTAGGAGATCAAAGCTTTTGTCTTGAATATGATAAGTGTAACTGTAATCAATCTCTTGTCATACATATATATCGATGATTGAGATTTGGATTATGGATATGTCTTTCCTAATTGTTTAAGAATTTTGGTTTAAAATTTTTAATTTTTTCATATGCATTTTCGATACTTATAATTTGGATAAATTTTGAATTAGTTAGCATAACAACAAAATCAGAATGATCGCGTTTGCATTAATTCAATGATAGCTTGAATGAGAGACTATATAATGGACTTTAATCATCTTGCATTCCAAACTATGGTTATACAGCTTTTGCTTTTTTTTTTTTTTTTTTTTTTTTTTTTTT
>Ga0041059_1002551_pt1 | contig 13432 bp, 10 predicted proteins | sample AraColnosormetaG_FD_56232 | JGI IMG/M metagenome (GOLD analysis project Ga0041059, IMG submission 56232) | Arabidopsis roots microbial communities from North Carolina, USA - Col MF nosort | ecosystem: Host-associated > Plants > Roots > Unclassified | place: USA: North Carolina | collected...
AATANAGAAAAAAAAAAAAAAAAGAGATTTGGTTTTAAATATTCCATTGAAAACACAAAAATGACAATTTTTGTGAAACAAAATTAAAACCTTAAAATGACACGCGTCCTCGAAGTCCAACTTGACGCAGTTTTGCATCCACATTGTGATGACTATATGGCATTACCATGGAGGTTGTCAAGTTGGTCGACAAGAATTACAAAGTTTTAGGTATTGATGCCTTAATGGCCATTGATATGGATCCACATTTCTCAAGTCTCCGGAGACTAATCATCGAGCCACGGTCATGATGCTCGGAAGGTAAAACGCTCATACTTAATGATCATATGATTCTTCGAGTTGTGATTGTCTTGTTGAGACTTGAGTGTTATGTGTAGGTGTACATGGGGCAAAGGATTCTTCGAGAGAGAGAGTTGCTTTTCGAGAAGTATTTTCTATGATTATTCGATCGTTTCTCCAACTAAAGATGAGACCAGACAAGTATATGAATATGTGATCATCGTCCAAAGAAAAGAAAATTCTAACATAATCAGTATATATCACATGTTCCATGATTATTTGGAATAAAGAAGGAAATTTGATTCAGTTGTGGAGTTATTCTTATGTGGGCCTAAATTGGGCTTGAAATTAAATGGTCCGATTATAAAGTTTACTAAGCATAGTTAAATAAACTGGATCATTTAAATTTTATTCAGTTCTTAACTTCATTGATTCATTCTGCGTCGTTCGGAACTCTGCAACGAGAGTTAGGGTTTATACAGAGCAAAGAGAAGGAGAAAGCGAAACCAAAAATCGACATTAATGGCTGACGAAGATTACAACGACGTCGATGACTTGGGGTTATTCTCTCTTCCTCTCTCTCGGTTTCATATCTATTCATTATTCGTGCTCGGATTTCAAAAGATTCTATCTTCTTCTCGACGAATTCGTAATCGATTTAGAGTAAATTGGATTAGTTAATGTCTAAATTAGCAGTTTTTATAGATGGGTTTCTTCGATGAAACGTTGCTTCGATTTTGTTCGGTATAGTACTGATTCTAATCGATTTTAAGGTAGAAAGTAGAAACCCTAATTTCATTGAGAAAAAGCTATTTTTTAAAACTCTATGAGCTTTTCTAGTGAAACTTGTGAGTAAATTGAAGAAAATTTGGGCTATTGCAGATATGAGGATGAGCCAGCAGAGCCTGAGATTGAAGTAAGTTCAATATTTTTTCTTTGTATAAGAGACATGGTTATTGCTTATTATACAACTTTCGGTTTCTGATTGGTTTTTTTTTTCTTGTGTAGGAAGGAGTAGAGGAAGATGTTGAAATGAAGGAGAATGATGATGTCAATGGTGAGCCTATTGAAGCTGAAGATAAAGTCGAAACAGAACCTGTGCAACGTCCACGCAAAACGTCAAAGTTTATGACCAAGTATGAGCGTGCTCGTATCCTCGGCACTCGCGCTTTGCAGATTAGGTATGGTTCTTGCTACTGAGAACAATCTTTTTAATGTTAAATTGGCTTGAAAAGTTTGAGTCTTAATGTTGTTTTTTGGCTGATACAGCATGAATGCTCCTGTCATGGTTGAGCTAGAGGGTGAGACTGATCCACTTGAGGTGTGCTTACCTACCTTCTTGTTGTTGGTTTTTGAAGTTATGTCTCAGTAAACTTATATGAACATTTGAGCTAATTTATTATGATTTGGATTCAGATTGCGATGAAGGAGCTTAGGCAGCGGAAGATACCATTCACTATTAGACGCTATCTACCTGATGGGAGGTGAGAGATTGCATTGAGCTTATATTATTCTCTTCACTCACTTGATCTCTTCTTTTCTTGTGACTTACTTATGATTCCTGAAACAGTTTCGAGGAATGGGGAGTTGATGAACTGATCGTGGAAGACTCATGGAAACGTCAAGTTGGTGGTGATTGATAATCTGACCAGAGACAAATCGACAAATACGTATGTAACTTGCAAGCTTTCCTCTCTTATGGATGATAAATTTTCTGATGTTGTAATGGAACTAAAAATCAGTGAAACTTATGGATAATACTAGACTCATATTCCGAAATTCTGCAAAACTAGAAGCCCCAAGTACCATAATTCCACCATTATTATACATATTAGAAACAGAACATGAACAGATGTACACATTCATACTCTTTAAGTTAATCATACATTGATTAAAACAATTCCAAGATCAAGATTTTCTCAAAACAAGTAATATCTCACGCTTCTTTATCCGGTTTGTTGTATATCTCCCTCTCTTGAAGAATCCTTTGGCCCATATACCTACACAAAACACTCTGACACAATCAGTTCTTAATCAAATCATTAACATGTTTTAGATTATTTGGATCATTTGGTTTATGCATTTACCTTCCGAGCATCATAACAGTAGCTTGAGGATTAGTCCCCGGAGACTTGAGAAATGTGGATCCATCGATGACCCTTAAGGAATCAATGCCTAAGACTCTGTAATTCTTGTCAACCACTCTTCCAACTTGGCAACCTCCATGGTAGTGCCAAATTGTCATCACAGTGTCAATGCAAAACTGCCTTAAATTGAACATCGAGGTTATATGCCGCGGCCTCAGATTGGTAGGAACGCTTAGCATTAGATCGAGTAGTCCATGTATGGTCGCGTCCGGGTACTTGAATTTGGAGAATGCCTTGGAGTTGATCACTTTAATAATGGTGTTGATCCCTTCAACACATATCTGTAGATCCTCTGGCTCTTGATAATAGTTGAACCTTACTGAAGGATTATCATCCGGGTTTGTGTTCCTAAGCTCTAAATGACCTCTCGAGATCGGTCCCGCGATTTTCTGGAGGATCAAACCGGCTCTCGTGGTAGCATTCAATAGAGGATTGATGGGATTGAAAAAATCTGTGATGGATTGGGTCGACAGTGTTGGAGATGTAGTACTAGTAGTACGGCTTGTCTGCATCTTACACAATGAAAGAAACCAAACTTTTACCATACAGTTTCATCAATATAAATATTAACGTTATTAGATAATATTCAGTGTGTTAATCTATCATACCTCGTTGAGATAATTCAAAACACCATCGAAAAATCTACGAGTCCAACTATATGAGAAGATTACACCACTTGCTCCTTCTATGTAACTTTCAAACTTTGTGATTCCAACGACTTGTATTAGAGAAACCTCCACGGGCGTAGGAGAAGGAATAAATATGGCATTCATGGGATTATCTCCCATACCTTGCCCTACCATCGGATGATCTAAGACCAACGGTTTAATCCCGTGAGCCGCGAGATGAGCTGCGGGACCTATGCCGCTCAGCATCAACAATTGCGGGCTCCCAATCGCCCCCGCGGACAAAATCACCTCGTTCATTGAATTCTTCTCTAACTCTGCCTTGTGTAACACTCCGTTCGCGTCTTGAAATATCACTCCGTATGCTTTTGGCCTTGGCCTTCCTGTCCAAAACATAGTTTTCGTATCTTTAAGTGGAAGTGGACATATAAACCAAACCAAACCGGATCCAACCTCTCATGTTTAAATGAAGATGAACTGAAATCGATTTTAGTCTAAACCAAACAAAACAAAATAAAACATGACTTAAATATATGACAAAAATAGATCTCATGAGACCACAATATTAATCAACTTAAAAAAAAAACTTTCAAACTGTCAATTTCATCTATAAAATCTTTAAAATGGTTTATATAACCATCCTAATAATAGATGACCGCTTATACAAAACCGATAACACCAAAAAACCGAGAAAAACTGACCGAGCCTAAACCGGAATCCGGACTTGCTTGCTCCTATTATCCAAAAAACAGAATAAAAAAAGACCAATGTATAGATGACTCAATAGTCAATACCTTTGGTGGTGAAGAGGATCTTGTGAACAGAGGCATGCAAGTAGACAACAATGTTGCCCGGATTAGCATATTCCAACAAATCAGCGGCCGTGTGTCTATGACCAGCACGGTCAAAGATCGTACCACCGATCTTAGTCCCATAGATATGATCATACGTGAAACCATTGTAAGGAAACTCACCAGCCTCCAAAAGCCCATCTTTAAACGCCGTTTGCCATCCCAGAACCGGCGGTTGAAACGCCACTTTCTTCTCGACCCACTCGTAAGCAGCTTCCACTTCATCAGTCTTCCACTCAGTCTCCTTCACGTACTCATCTCCCGCACGTGTGTAGAACCCGGCGTTTAACACGGAGCCACCACCGAGGACGCGTGCACGAGTGTTGTAAACGCCGTCCTCGGAGATAAAAAGTTGCGACCAAGATTTCGGTGATGTGTTTGAGAGTGTGGTGGCAAAGTTTTCGATATCTGTTGCCGTAGGATTGTCGTAGGGAGCACCACCGCGTTCAAGAACCAAAACGCTAGCGTTTTGAGATAGCGTCGCGGCTAACGCGCAACCCGAAGTCCCTCCTCCGATGATTATGTAATCAAACCGAGCGAACATTGGTGCTAATGTTGCATCTTTCATAAAACTGTAATAGCCAGCTTCACGTTTAAGAAAAAAGAAAGAAAATATCCCTATATTAACATCAAGAATTCAATTTTTTATGAATATTCTTATCGTTACACATTGAATGATACGTAAAAGAAACTATACCTTTATCTGGAGAACACGAGGCATGGAAGATGTATGTGATGATGAATATTTTGCGAAATAACCATAATATTTGTAAACCCATTATGGGTGAAAGATTAAGTTTGATTCTTTAATATTTAGATTAGAGCAAAAAATAAGAATAGGTTTGATGAGGTTTATATAATAAGATGAAGCATAAGCCTCTTTTCGTTTGTCATTATGAGAGGAAGCTTTTATGGTTCACCGGCACATATTTATTGGGCATAGAATCATACAAAGATTTTAGGGTCTTGGTTATTTATTTTAATGAACAAAGAATGTTGTTGTTTCTTGTATGTTTAATTATTTGAATCTTTGCAATTGTAAAATTCTTCAGTCGTAATATAGCTAAATTAATAGTCACGTACAATGAAATTGATCAAAAAATTTGTGGTAAACTATTTTGACTATTAGTTGTTATCTAAATGTCAAAAAGAAATGGGTAGTTAGGTAAAAGTAGTAAGTTATACATGAGTTATAAATTTCTTTGATCGTAATAATATAGCTAAATTAAGAGGCACGAAAATGAAATTGGATCAAACTTTCAAACTATTTGACGAGTACATGTCAAATAGAGAAATAATTAATGAGTGTTAGCATGTTAGGTGTGAAGGTAGTAGTAAGTAGTAACACATCAGTTATAAATTTTCTTTGTTTAATCTCTTGCATGTAAAGATCTTATTGCAACAACCTCTTATTATCGATATGCTTAGAAACCATAATGCAATACTTCTTTTAACAAATTATATACATACCGCACAAAAAGATAATATCAAAACTTTTGTGGTTGTCTTATAGTTATAGCTAGCAATTTATATTTATGAACTTAATATCATATTCAATCATTACAAACATAATAGTAAATAGTCCTTAAAGTATGTGCTATTTTCCATTATTCCGTACTTCCATTTCCTTAAATTCCCAGATAGAAAACGACAATAGACAATTAACTAGTTTTCCGTAGTTAATAGAGGAATAAAAGTTAATGAGTTATGCATAAGTCACTTGCTAATATTGTAATTGATTTGATCTGATTTTTAAAAATTATAAGACCGACACAAATAGAAAGAAGGTAGCTCCAACTGCGGCCTGCCCATAACTTTGTTTACATAAAAGGGATTAGTTTTTAGTTCACACTATCTTTGGTGACAAAATGTATATATTTCTTATTATTTGATTATCTATATTTAGAGGAAGGTTTTTGAGTTTTGGTGGATTTAAGAACTACACATATCGGAACTACTTTTATGAGCCTCCTTTTACAGATTCATTTAAAGAGAGTGGGCCTCAAATTTAGTGCCTTTAATTTCGTTGTTTTCCTGTTGTTATATGTTTCATTTGATTTATAAATTTCGAATAAAAAATAGAAATATATTTCTAAAATATCACATTTTTAAGTTTCAGTTCTAAAAATACCATCACTAGTTTGTTTTTCCAATAGTATCACAACTTTCTTTGTAAGAAAATACTTGTTTACCCAAAAATAAAAATAGATGAAAACACAATATTTTTTAAAATATAATTATTTTGGTTCACTATTTCCAATTTAAGAATAATTGTCTATTAGTTTTTTTGGAAAATCAAAACGTATTTATTCTTAAACATATAAAAGTTAAAATAAAATAAAAATTCATTTTAAGAATAATTTATTTTTATTTCATACTGATTAAAGGATGTATAATTTTTTATAATGTTAGTTATAAATTTGTAACTTATTTGAAAATGTCTCAGTTATCTCATATTGTAGGCCTGTACTGCTTTCAAAAGCCCATTACCAAAGTATGGGCTGTCCAATTACTACTTTGGTTTTTTTTCAAGTCCATCTTCTTCACTTCCTAATACGGACTTTCTTCTCCTCTCCGCTGGATTTTGTCTCTCAGTCTACTTTATCCGATCGGCGCCGGCGAGATTCAAGGTGATCTTCTTCACTTCTTCTATTGAACATACTATCGAAAAGACCCAATCTTCGGATTCATTAGTTCCCACTGCGCTTTTTCTGATTCTATCTCGATTTGTTCAATCCGATTCCAACTTTTGTTTCGATTCTGAGTTTTTAATAATGCTAGTTCTAAACCAAAATGAGATTATTTGATGATTCTAATCAATCTATAGCTCAAGTAATAGTTATTAACGAATTGGGTTTTAAAAATTCGATTTTTGAGTCTTTAACCCGAATTTATGTCACTCTTTTGAAAATGTGTTGATAGGGTAAAGAAGAAGATGAGTGGTGAAGTTGTTTTAGCTGCTAGAGTTTATCGTGACCTTCTCAAAGCAGTGGTGAAACATGTTGGTAAAGAAGATCACAAGTCTCATTTCTTAGACTTTGTTAAGCAAGAATTTCGAAAGAATGCAAACTCAGAGAAAATAAACCTTGCTCGAAATTACACATATCTTCTCAATAGCATTCACTCTCACAAGGTTCAGTCTTTTTTATGATCTCTTAATCACATTGGCAATGCATTTGTGTGTTTAGTCTCTCACATGGATAAGTTATCTGGTTGTTGCAGGATCTGCTGTTCTCATACAACATTGCGGTTGATAGAACTGAAGAAATGAAACGAGTGCTTAATAAATCTGCAGCCAGTGTAGGGCTTCGTCTTCCTGAAGTTTACGAGCCTTGATCATGCATTCATTCCTCTTTGTCTTTCCGGGGGATGAGTCGTTATGATTTCTTCATTTCTGTGGACAGGTCTTTGGTTAATTTTTGATTATATGAGATAGTAAATGAAGCCAGAGAGCTCTTTTCCTTTAAGCTTTTAAGTATTGACAAATCCGAGTTGTGTGGGTTACAATTTTTTGTTAGTGTTGCACCACATTTGTTTTAGGATGTGTTCCATGAACATATTCATGATCTTGTTATGTTTGATGGAAACCACCAAAGTGAGAGAATTCAGAAGCAATTGCATATTCTGAGATACAAAGAAGCCAGCCAAAGTAAATGAAAAAAATATTTCTTATGACTTCATTAGCATTATGATACGAGGCATAAAAAACCTTTCTTGAAAACTTAAAAACTATTTAGAGGAACTTGTTCCGATCATGTCTATATTTGGATGATGAGTCAAAAATGGTAAACAAGATTTATGAAGAGAAATTAGAAACCATAAGGGTTTTATCCAAAACTCGATAAGCCATCCACCGCTAGTGTTTATCACTTTATCTGGTTCTTGTTTTGTATTTTTTCTATTTATTTATTTAGTGGAGACATCGATGCTGACACTTTCATTTTCTTAATCATTCTTTAAGGCTCTGGTAGCTTTGGCTTTTGATCTAAAAGCTGAGAGTCAATAGAGAGCTTTGTGCTGAGCATAGCAGAGAAGAGTTATGGGGAAAGGAGGGATGTCTCAAGGAGAAGGCTCAAAGGTTGAAGAAGAAAACATGGCTGCTTGGTTGGTTGGTATCAATACCCTCAAGATCCAACCTTTTCTTCTTCCTTCCGTTGGTAAGACAAAGATTTGATTTGATTGGATATTTGGATTGTCCTGTGACCCTTTGGTTCGGAACCTTGGAAACTGATAGATTTATGTTCATTCAAAGGTCCTCATGATGTGAGAGTTAGGATGAAAGCTGTTGGTATTTGTGGAAGTGATGTTCATTACCTTAAGGTACTTATGATATAATCAGAGAGATATTTGGTTTTTTCTTTGATTTGGTATGGCTCTTGACATTGGTTTTTGATGGGTGTGAATGTTGCAAAACAAAGACCATGAGATGTGCGGATTTTGTGGTGAAAGAGCCGATGGTGATTGGACATGAATGTGCTGGGATCATTGAAGAAGTAGGTGAAGAAGTGAAACATTTAGTGGTTGGTGACCGTGTAGCTCTTGAACCTGGGATTAGTTGTTGGAGATGCAATCTCTGCAGGGAAGGACGATACAACCTTTGTCCAGAAATGAAGTTCTTTGCAACTCCACCGGTTCATGGCTCTTTAGCTAACCAAGTGGTACACCCTGCGGACCTATGCTTCAAATTGCCTGAGAATGTGAGTTTGGAGGAAGGAGCAATGTGTGAACCACTTAGTGTTGGTGTCCATGCTTGTCGCCGAGCTGAGGTTGGTCCTGAAACAAACGTTTTGGTAATGGGAGCTGGACCTATTGGCCTTGTTACAATGTTGGCTGCTCGGGCTTTCAGTGTGCCTAGAATTGTTATTGTGGATGTTGATGAGAACCGTTTAGCCGTAGCAAAACAGCTCGGCGCAGATGAGATTGTACAAGTGACAACAAACTTAGAGGTTCTTTACAGTTTCTTTATCTTTCTGAAACATTAGTGATCGGATTGTATAAAGATAAGAACTTTTCCCATTTTTCTTCCACAGGATGTTGGTTCTGAGGTTGAACAGATTCAGAAAGCTATGGGGTCAAACATCGATGTAACATTCGACTGTGCGGGTTTTAACAAAACCATGTCGACAGCATTAGCAGCCACTCGTTGTGGCGGTAAAGTCTGTCTTGTCGGAATGGGTCACGGTATAATGACTGTCCCTCTCACTCCTGCAGCTGCAAGGTAACCTCCTTTGACCATCATAGTAAGAAACTTTCTAACTTTTGAAAAGTACAATCACATAATAACCAAGTAAATGTGTTGGTTTGGAGACAGGGAGGTAGATGTGGTGGGTGTGTTCAGGTACAAGAACACATGGCCATTGTGTCTTGAGTTCCTGACAAGTGGTAAGATTGATGTAAAGCCACTCATAACCCACAGATTCGGTTTCTCTCAAAAGGAAGTGGAAGATGCCTTTGAAACCAGTGCTCGTGGGAGCAATGCCATCAAAGTTATGTTCAATCTCTGAAAACAATCTTTGCTTTTCTAAGAACATATTAAGGTTTCATAATAAGGAAGCTTCTGTAACTTTGTTATCCATTGTATATCAACTCTGAATCTCTCTTGAATAAGATAATCCTTTATGATAAATTGACCAATACAATCCAAGCGTTACAAGACAAATGCTGAAATTGGACAAAAAGGGACCTAAATTCTCCCGATTCTGTCTCAAAACTCCTAACATGACACGATCTTGGCCACTGTCCATTTCATCAGACCGTGGCTTCTACTAGGAGGACCTCAACAAGAAAGAAAAGTCTCCAAAATAGACTCATATATAATGGTACAAGAAAATCGTAGAAAACATCTCTTTGACGATAGCATCAAACTTTCTCAAGGCAAAGCCGCGGTTGGTTCAGTGCACCATTTCCATACTTTAACTTGACCAGTTCCGTCACCCGTGAAAAATATGCCCCCGGGACCTATCTGGATCGCCCGTATCTCTTGCTTTGCAAAGATTTTTCCCCTCTCCGTAAATCTAATGAACAAACCTAAGCTATCAGAACCAATAAGAGAGAAAGAGATGAAGAATTCATACATAAACGTTGAAAGTCTTACGATGGTAAGTCGTAGAGGCGCAAGGTGTTGTCATTGCAAGCGCATAACAAAACAGGCTTGGCTTCTGCATCATGTACACCACATAGAGCTAGCACTCCCTGAATCCAGTTTAAACATTGCCAAAATTTCTTAGTCACATAACATATAGATTAGGACCATAAGAGAAGGTAACACATTTATAAAAGAAACCATACATGTTCTTCTTTGTGAGTATATGTTACTTCCAAATTGCCACCTTCGATTGCAGCCCATATCTACAGCGGAAAAACACATTAACAAGAGAAAGAATGAAACTTAAGAAATTTATGAAAGTTAAAGAAAGACGAACTAACCTTAACCGTGTTGTCCAATGAACAAGACAAAAGGAATTGATCCCAGCAAATGAGAGACATCACAACTGATGAATGATCAGTGAGTGTTTGTATACACTGTAGATTATCCAAACTCCAAACCTATCAAACAAAAAACATATAAACCAAAAAGATTAGCTCAAAGAAAGAAAAAAATAGTGAGAGTTTTCAATTCAAATATAATAGATAATACTAGTACTTACTTTTATAGTTTTGTCCATGGAACCCGAATAAAGTCTGTTCGCCCCAACATATAAGGTAACAACTGCAAGTGTATGGCCCGTCAGTGACGCTGATGGTTCAAAACAGTTAGTGGCAGCATTATATCTCCATGCCAAAATAGAGCCATCCTGCACAGAATGTAAAGAACTTGTCACTTATATAACCAAAAGCCGACTATTTCGCAGAGATCTCAGCAAGAAAAGAAAACTTGGAAATTTACCTGTGTTCCAGCAAAGAGCAGATCAGTACCCACAACAAGAGAATAGACTTGGCCAACAGGTCCACTTAGACTCTGGTCAGCATTGGTTTCAATATTCCACGCCTGTATCAACAACAATGAGACATAACCCCATAAGCATCTAAGAATGAAAAGGGTTCCTCGATATCTATTGTGACAGTCAAAGAAAAGTACTGTTAAGAGGAATCATACTGAATACTTGCCTTGACAAGGTTTGGCATGCCAACTAATAGCCACGGGCCTTCACTAAGCACACAGCCAATTTCCCCACCAAGTTTGAGTACTCCTGTACACTAATCAAAAGAGAAAAGAACAATATCCACGATAAGTAAACTTGAAACAGTCTTTCACAAGATCAGAAAATGCATTCCTCAAATACAATCAGCATCAGCGAATTAGACACTTCCTTTCCTAATTTGACAACAAAGACACCAATTTCCATCGATATATCAGTGCTCACTACTCTACTTATGACAAATTGCAGTCTCTTGTGTCACTCTAAATCTTAACCAAGCAGTTATAACTATTCATCAAACATGGTTTTCTAGCTAGAGAGGACAACAATAACATCCATGGACAACAACTGCATTCTCTAAAGCCACTCTATATCCTAACCAAACAATTCTATCACTGAGGAAAGCTTAAGGTCCTTTGAGCAAACCATACCTGTCCAGAAGCACAATCCCAAACACGCAAGGTCTCATCTTTACTTCCAGTGTAAAGCTTATCAGAACCAGAAGGCAAAGCAATACCACTAACAAGCTTCTCATGACCATCAAGCTGAGTCAACAACGCAAAGCTCTCTCCTTTACTCCAACAATGCAAGTATCTACACTTATCACCGTATGTGCAATTCCCATCTACCCAAAAGTTGCAAACTTTCTCAGTCTTCGTCACCGTTCTGTTCCCACCAAATCTCCCCCAACTACTACTCGAGTTCCCATTAAACCCAGGTCCTCTCCGATGACTCGGACCCGCGAAACCAGATTCCTCAGCGACCCTTTTGTTCGTATAACCCGGGCCTTGACCTTGACCCGGACCAGGACCCGGTAATTCCCGATGTAGATAAGGACAAGGAGAACGATTACAACGCCCGGCTCGCCAGTGGAAACAAACCTTTTGTCTTGTATCCGTTGGTGCCATCGGACGAGTTGACCCGCCACCGCCACCGAGTCTGTTGAAGACTCGTTTGTTTCCTCCGTTCAAATCGAAATCCATAGCTTTTTTTATTGCCTCTCACTCTCTTTCTCTAGATTACAATAACAACAGACGCAAATTAACACAAGACCGAACTTAAAAGTAAGGATTTTTCCGATTGGTATATAGATAAATCAAGCTGCAAAATTGGAGGAAACCCTAATTACCAAAAGAATCTCTGAGAAGTAGTAATCAAAATATGAAAGTATGAGAAAGAAAAATTTGGGATTGTTGTGAATGTGGTGAAGTGATAATAATGCAGAGAAAAAAGAGAAAAACTTTGGAGTGGATTTATTTGTATGTGTTTATAAGCTTTGGATCTTCGTGGAGAGGACAGAAGTAGTAGAAGAGAAAGAGAAAGTGAACACCAGTCGCGTCAGCTTGACGTCTATTGTTTAGTTACTATTTTATCCCTATGATGGCTCTATTTTACAAAATTACTTTAGTGTTTTCTCTCGGTTTAAATCGGTTCTGATTTAGACCGGATTGTAGGTTTATGCTTTTGCCTTGGAATGAAGGGTTCTAGGCACAAGCACAACCCTATACATAATGAAGGGTTTTTAAATCTAGCGAGCCAAGAAACCCCACACTTCTATAACTGAAAGAAAAGGACATGTAAAGTTAGTGAGGGCCAGGGACATGTTTTTCTAGTGAAAAGATTTCCAAGTGTTCAGTGTTTGCTTAGAAGAAAAAAGATAGATGATTACCATAAGGCGTGACTCATGAGAAGCTTGAGGCCACATATAAATATTCTACCTTTTTTAAGAACCACAATATAGAAGCTATATCAGTCTAATGGTCAAGGACCTCTATTACTCATTCACGTGTTTGGACTAATGTGTAAGAGATTTTATAGTTTTAATTTTTTTTGCTGAGTCTACAAGGAATATATGATAATGTGAATCAGGATTATATTTGGAAAAGCAGAGGTTTCAAGCTTTTATAAGCTCTGGAAATTTGGTAAAGATTGTCAATACATCAACGAAACAAAGAGAAATCTATTTACAGTTTCAGATACAACAAAACAAAATTTTCAAATTCTATAGCTCTAATTTGATCAAATCTGTTTACCAAAAACAAACAAAGAACATTCTAACAAGAATAAATGATAGACGATTTATTACTAAAGATTTGGTACCAAACAAAAAATACAGGTACGGAACTCCGGACCAATCCTAGATGTCCAAATAATCCCTAAACTAACTTATTATCCAGAAAAAGAGCCAAAAAATTACTCGTCAAAACTCCAGAGTGACACGTCACCCACTCCGTCAAAGTCGTTATGATTCCAGCCAACTTCCGGCGGCGGCAAAAGCATCCCCTCCGCCATATTCTCAAAAAAGTTGGGCATCCCCAAAAGCGCCTCATCATCCATATAAAACACACCACCATTCTGCTCCTCCGCCCTCCTCTCCCCCTCCCTCACCC
>Ga0041059_1002552_pt1 | contig 13431 bp, 7 predicted proteins | sample AraColnosormetaG_FD_56232 | JGI IMG/M metagenome (GOLD analysis project Ga0041059, IMG submission 56232) | Arabidopsis roots microbial communities from North Carolina, USA - Col MF nosort | ecosystem: Host-associated > Plants > Roots > Unclassified | place: USA: North Carolina | collected 2013-09-02
AAAAAAAAAAAAAAAAAAAAAAAAAAAAACCAGGTTCATGTATCAAATTTACTCATCAAAACCATGTATAATTATCTTCATTACTCATATAGCACACACCATATAAACACATATGACATATATTAATATTAATACAATCAAACATAGATTAATGTATAATTTGAACACCCAAACTCAGAGTTCTAACTCGGTTTCAAAGCCTCGAATACACATTATAAACTAAGCACACAACTTAACACATATATATATACAAGTGTTTTTATAACTTTAGGAATTTCAAGACCTAGCTTAGTTAGTTAGGCTCCATTGTTGGCGTAGGTATTAACGAGAGCGAGCGCATTACTCGTGAACCTCTTGACGTCGGCGACTCTATCGCAAATAGCCGTCTTCGTCTCTCCGTCTTCCATCTCCTCCGTGACCCCATCCGTACACGTCTCCTCGTCCGTCAACGCCGCGCTCATCCACGTCTGCACGTTACTCATCTGAAACCTAAACGCCGGATCTCCGGGACGACGGTGGTTCATCTCTCGGAGCTGCCTTAGGGAGCCACGCATCTGATCCACGGCATCTCCCACGTTCGAAACGCAGTCGTGGACAGCAGCTGAGGCAGCGCGACGTGAGAGTTTGGAGAGGTAAGCCGCCGTGTATTTTGCGCGGGAGAGAGAAACGCCGATTGCGAGTTTAGCTAGCCTTGCCGGATTATCTTGGACGGCGGAGGCGTATCCAGCTAGAGACGTGTAACATACGTCTGGATACAGCGTTGTGTTGCAGCTCGTACGGATGAAATCTAGATCATCGGTTGTTGGTTGTTCCGGAGGGAAACGGACGGCTGAGATTGTCCGGCAAATGAAGAGTAGGGTGACTAAGTAGAGAACCGTCGTCGTATAAAGCTGCCTCCCCATTTTAAGCTTTAAGTTTTTTACTCTGTTTATTTCTTCTTTGTTTCGAGTTAACATGTGAGATTGGAGGGTTTATGTAGACATTGAGTAATGGAGAAATGTGACATGTTTGCCCATTCATGCTCATTATAATCACATTATGGCCACTAATCATTTTGTCGGGTGTATTTTATCCATAGTTGGTGTGAAAAGGAAGGCTTGGTAGATTCACTATCTTAGCCGTACCTTAAAAGGAACTGCATTCTTTATGGTTATCTATCCCATATATATTTAAATTTTATAAGAAAATATGTTCATAACATATCAACGGTTAAAAAAATATCCATAACACTTCATTTTTATAACTATATTTTGTATGCACTTTTGTTTATAAATGTCGAGTATGAACACAAATGTTGAACTAGGTATGGGTCGCAAGTGAGATTTTGGGTGGACATTACTCCTCAGTTGCAATATCGACCACGAAAGGATCGTACGGTGAATACTATGATGGGACTCACCAAGTTATGGATGGAGTATGTGGAGATTCGCCTACAATCAATAATTCTGCTAAATAAAAGTAAATTATCCGAGAAGAAAATATCTGCACGCGTGATTATTAACATTGTACTAATAGTTTTCTCAAAATGCTCCAACTCATTGAATAACAATGTCTTTTTTTTCCTCTTTCTAAATAGACACCTTTTTTAGATTTTACTCATTTTTAGTGTTGAATCTGTTATATCAAGATTCAAGAGACAAATATATGACTCGAATTGTTTGAATTTTTGAACTTACTTTGTAGAACTAGGAACCCTAGAGAGTATCAATATAATTTGGAATTTTATTAGAAAAATTGTAGCGTTCTGATCTAATGCTATATATGAAAGAGAAGAAAATGATGACATGATCGTTTTAGTAAACGATCCACACCATGCTTCTTAAGAAGAAAAGTCCACTTAAAATGCCACTTTTAGAAAAAAATGAGTGTGTACTATATAGTTTATAGACTATAGTGGGGAGGTAGCCGACTAAATATATTATTATTTATTACATACATAGGATTTGATTAGTAACGTTTAAACCATTCTCATTCATGTTATGTGTTAACATATATTATATGCTTGGTTAGTAATAAAAATCAATATTAGTAATATTCATATATGATTACCAAATATGTATATGATTGAATTTGAAGCCTTCATATCTTAGTAAATTTTTTAACTATGCATTAATCATTATAATAGAATTTTTCACTTCAAATATTAATATTAATCATATCAAAACAAGAATTTTCTGTAAATTCCAAAACTTTTTGGTTACCAGAAAAAGACAATGAAAAGAAGAAGAAAAACTATTTGGTTGTTTTTTTCCAACGAAATATTTGTTAAATTCCTCGAATCATACCTATAATGAAGCCCGTAAAACTTATAATAGGCCTATTTCTCTAAGGCCCATCAGCATCAACACTTGGTTTGGAGCAAAGGCTTTCTCTCTCAGCTCAATCCCAGTTTTAGCTATGCGAGTATTCAAATGACACGAAATTTTTCGATAACACATCTTTAATTTCTTTTACTACAACTAGTATTTTTATTTTATTACAGTTATACTCATAAACGAGTGCCTCTTAAGCTCTTTTTATTTCTTCTCTTATTAAAGGGCAGATATTTCAAAATATAGTAAACAAAACAAGAAAATGAAACAAGTTCAAATATTATCAAATAAAGAAAATCTTATATTTATATGGTGGCTTTTACTGATTTCAAATTTTGTTATTCTCCAACTTTGTATAATTAGTAATGTATATTAATTACAAGAAAATGAAACTATATATCATTATGCAATTACACTGTTTACTTTCGACGATTAATTTAATCAAACTACATATCAATGTAATTTCCACGTCAGAACGAATCGGAACCTTCATATATTGCCTGAATGCTATGGACGACTTCACCAAATTGTCCCAGTCAACACGAAAAAGCAAAGAGGACTAATGAGCTAACATGTAATATATGGTCCATGTTTAAGATACAGACCAAAGATGGCCTATAACATTAATGAACGTTATAAGACGACTTTTAATAAAACTGAAAATAATATCCTCCTTATATATATTATCACTAGGCATTTACATTTTAAAAATTTATTTTCCTTTTGTGGGGGTGAAGAATTGACAGAGTGACTGTGAGTGATGGAAGTTGAAGGCGATGCATGGCGGCAAACCTCAAGCTGACGGCAAATGGTCGATTGGTTTCTGCGATTGCTCCAACTACAATTTATTCTTCATTTTCAATAAACTTGGAATTGTATAGATCTTTTCAACGTTAAGAACTTCATGACTACAATGTATATGTGATCCATCATCCATAGTATCTCACTTAGACTTTTTAGTTTTATGCTATAATTTTCAGTATGTGATCCATATATAGTATCTCTTAATTGATTTCAAAGCTTTGAGAGCTATCAAGATGCCATATATAGTATCTCACATAGGGCTTCATTATTCAATAACTGGCTTGGTTAACTCTATTCCTCGAGACGTTCGTTTTAATATAAAAACTAATTTATCAGGGTGGAGCAGAAACGTTGAACGCCAAAATGACGGCGTTGCAATGATTAGATAAATTTTAATATTGTATGTGCAAAGTAGAACACTATAATTTGCAAAATGATTGGCGCGCGGGACGTGGAACCCTTATAATTAAACTAAGAATCAAAATGTCTTTCGAAAAGATATTTGGTCAATCATATGAATAGTCACTTGCGTGCTACTATTAGACATCTTTCTGTAGGATTTGGTCATCGCTCGTCACTCGTCGCTCGTCACTCGTCGCTCGTCACTCGTCGCTTGTCACTCGTCGCTCGTCACTCGTCGCTCGTCACTCGTCTCTGTAATTAAAGATACAATTGTCCATTTAATTTTCATCAAACCTGCTAAGCCCGCAGGCTTAAACGGACTAACCCATTTGAATCCGTTTACATTATATCCTAAATAAATGGGGGAAGACAAAAATAAACTTTTCTTATAAGTTAAAGTGTGTAGTAGTGTGATAAAACTGATAAATTAAAAAAAAAAACTTTTTTCCAATATGTTTATAAATCTCTCCATGAAATATCTGCATGAAAATCTTTACTAAATGAAAATCCATATGTTATTTCGATTTATCAAACATTATCCATTACAAACTAAAATAGATTTCTTAAGAAAAACAAAAAAAACTAGAAAGACTTGGTTATATACTCCTTAAAGCAAATATTTAGTAAATGGTGATGGCTACTTTCAAGATAAAACAAAAACTTGAGACTTTTTTTTTATGATTTTTAAAAGTCGAGGTTCCGACGAGTTCAAAAATAATGGAATTAATATTCTTATAAATACAAGCATCATTCTTCGTTTATGTCACAAAACCTTAAACACATTGCTTTCTATTTAAAAACCTCTTTATTTTTCTCTCCATGGAAGCTCAACTTCATGCCAAGCCTCATGCTCAAGGAGAATGGTCCACAGGCTTCTGTGATTGCTTCTCTGACTGCCGAAACTGTAATTACACTTTTCACAATTACTTATAAATATATATTATATATATAGTGTGTGCGTGTGTGTAAAAATCTGAAAACAAGTAATGTTATGCATGTAATAGATATGCTTTCAATACTTTGGATCCATATTTCTTCATCAATTTGGTCTAATTTCTGAAAATTAATAGCCAAAGTACTTATAATTTATCTTGCCAAAATGAATGCAGGTTGTATCACATTATGTTGTCCATGTATCACATTTGGCCAAGTCGCTGAGATTGTAGATCGAGGATCCAAATGTAAGTAACTTATAATTCAATAAATCATAGAAAAAGGTTTTGCCACATTTGGCGGGAGCAAGCGCTAATGATAAATAATTGTTGGTTCGAAAAATTTCAGCGTGTTGTGCGGCTGGAGCATTATACATGTTGATAGACTTAATAACAAGTTGTGGGCGTATGTACGCGTGTTTCTATAGTGGAAAGATGAGAGCTCAATACAATATTAAAGGAGATGGTTGTACTGATTGCCTTAAACATTTTTGCTGTAACCTCTGTGCTTTGACCCAACAATACCGTGAACTCAAGCACCGCGGTTTCGATATGAGCCTTGGTAATTTATTTCTTCATGATACATCTTACCTTTTTTTCATTTTTCTGATTGATTTGTTAGTGTAATCGAAAAATTAATTAACACTTGTTACAAATTAATTTTCGTATTTTAGGATGGGCAGGGAACGCAGAGAAACAACAAAATCAAGGTGGAGTGGCGATGGGTGCTCCAGCCTTCCAAGGCGGCATGACCCGCTAAGATTGATTTCTCTATGTGATCATCATTTGTCTTATGTGTAATAAAAACGAGGTTTAATCCTCTGTCGTGTGTGTATGTGTTGTGTAATCTTCTGTTTGTTTTTGAAAGTTTGAACATGAGTATTTCTTTAATGTATATCCCAATGTAATGGATCACAATTGTTACGAGTGTTAAATTACAACGTCGATAAAGTTACACCAAAACAATACTTACGTCCTTTTTATGGATGTTAGGTTATTTGGTCGTTCTATTCGTCATTCAACGAACATTAATCGGAAGACTAGTCTATAAACCTAAAACAAGAAAAGAAGATCTTGAGGTTGCAGCTACGTGGAAATACAAAATAATGTCTTTGTTTTAAAACATAACAAAAAAATGATTTTTAAAAATATACAGAAAATAAAAATTATATATATTTTAAATTGTATTAGGCCTATTACTCTAAGGCCCATTAGTGTCAACACTTGGTTTGGACTTTGGACTGGAGCAAAGGCTTTCTTTCTCAGCTCCATCCCAATTTTAGTGATGTTTTTTTTTTTTTTCGACAACACATCTTTATTCTCTCTTACAAGTACAACAACTAGTATTTTTGTTTTTCTTAAACATACAGTTGTACTCGTAATTGAATGCATCATAAGCTCTCTTTTATTTATTCTCTTAGTAAATAAGATTACGCATTTTAATAAGAAGCATCTCATCTTCATAATGAAGTTTGAAATTGTACTTTGGTAATCTCTTATAGTGAGTTTCACATATGATCATTATATTGTGCGTTAGAATCCTTGTAAGTCATGGTCCAATTCACTTTAATGAGCCATATTTGTTAACAGGGTGTGTTAATAAAGTGATACTAACTTCGAACATATACAGAAAAAAATATACATTTGGGCCTTTAAACCTATATGGCCGGTGAGATTAATAAAGCATCTACGGCAGCTCAACAAGTACACCCACTAGCCTTGCACTATTAAGAAGATCAAAACAAGAAAAAAACAAGTTGAAATTATCAAATAAAGAAAAATCTTACATCTATATAGCGGCTCTTACACATTTCAAATTTTGTCAGTCTTTAAGTGTTTATGATTAGTGATGTATATATAAGAAAATGAAACTATTATTATGCACGTACACTGTTTATTTTCCACTATTAATTTAATTCAAACTATTCTACATATCGATTTAATTTCCACGTCAGAACGAATCGGAACCTTCGTATTGTTCTGAATGTTGTGGACGGCTTCACCAAATTCTCCCAGTCAACACGCAAAGGCCAAAAGGCAAAGTGGACCAATGAGCTAAGATATTGGTACATGTTGTAATAATTTACAGAGACAAAAGATGGCCATATGGTAATGATGATAGTTAGTTAGCTACATACATCCATCCGACGAATTCTTCGATTGAAAAAACTCCACTTGCTTCTTTTATCGTGTGTGTGTAATTAACTAATTCGTCTACGATCCATTTCATCATTTGTCTGATATTCACATGACACCCTTTTTTTTTGTTAGTGCATATTCATACAAAAATACAAAGAAGTAACCCTAAAAAATAGATACAACCTATTTTACTATTTTGGATACCAGCTCCAGATACACATAAACTTATTGTAGAATAAAACTGTTTTTGAAGTTATAACGAATTTTTAATAAAACTAAAAATAATGTGTTCCTTATAAATATTCTCACTAGGCATATTTCACAATCTCTCTCAAGTTCTGTTTTTTTCTTTAATTTCTCTTTGATAGTAATGTTGTCTTGAACATAGTGGCAATTAGATATTGTGTGCGAAATATAAGTGTCAATTTTTTGATATAAGTGATTCTTCATGCATTTGTGACTTTGCTCGAGGATTTCTACTTATTAAGTTAAAAAGTAGTAGTTAAATATGGTTTGATATATTGGTGGAAGTTCTTAACCAAGTTTAATTTGAAAATTAGTATGTGTTCATTTCAAAGTTAATTTACCGGGTGAACAAGTCGCCAAGTCGGGAAAATTGTTTTAATTAGGCGAAACTAATTTTCTAGGCCAAATATTCAAGTATTTTGAAATTATTAACCTTCTTAACTATCTTTACACGTCCAGTTATCTAATATTGCAAAATTGATTAGTTTATATATATATACACATGTTTTGCTATTTAGAACACTAATTTGTAAAATGATTGGAGAGTATAAGTCTTTAAAAATATTTGGTCAATAATATGCGGCATATGCCTTGGAAATAGTCACTTGCTTGCCATTAGTCATCCATTAGACATCTTCTATAGATATGTTTAAAAAAATATTTGGTCAAATGATATGCCAATGGAAAGATACAAATGATACCGTCGACTTGAATTATTTATTCTTTATTTTAATACTTTAAATTATTATTAGTTTTCTTAATATAAATTATTTTCATATTAAATTATTTTCTCAGTTACAAGTTACAATATATATTCAGACCAATTCTTTGCAAATTGTAATAGTTATACTTCTCATCGATTTGGACTGAATTTTTGAACGCAAATATTCACTAAACTTCCCACAACATAAAAACAAAGAACAAAAAGACGACAAAAAAACAAAGAATAAAACTAAAAAAGAGATTTATAACCATTTGAGAAACTTTAATTTCTAGAGTCACATATGTAGATTTTTGAAGTATGAATTTTTATTTAGTAAAACTAATAATTTGGATATATCATGGAGATATTTATAATAATTTAAGAAAAATATACTAAATTTATTTTTAGAAAAATACTATTAGTTTTATCACTCTAAATTAGTAAAACAAATATGTATATATATTTCAATATTGGGGCATTAATATTTTTTTAGAAAAGAATGTTTTCTGTAATGGTATTGACTGCTCAGATGAAAGACTTGTTTCAAAACGAAGCTTTTCTATTAATTGATTGTTTATATAAAATATCTAAATATTCTAACAAAAATAACGACTAGTTTTAAAAGAGCTAGTAATAGTTATCATTGTAGCGTGCATTTGTAAGTCCATGTAAGTGCTAAAAAAAAAAGTATGTTTTTCTTTCGTGAAAAATGATGGAAAAACAGTTATATATATGTGCAATTTCTCATATTTCAAACATTATCCATTAGAAGGACTTGGTAAAAGTCACGCAAATATTTAGTTAATGGTGATGGCTATTTTCAAAATCAAACAAAACCGTGTGACGAATTTCATGGTTTTAAAAAATTTAGGTTCTGACGAGTTAAAAAAATAATGGAATAATGTCCTTATAAATACAAGCATCATTCTTCCTTTATGTTACAAAACCTTACATTGCTTTCCATTTAAAACTCTCTTCTTCTTTTTTGTTCTCTCTCTCTCTTCATGGAAGCTCAACACCTTCATGCCAAGCCTCATGCTGAAGGAGAATGGTCCACAGGCTTCTGTGATTGCTTTTCTGACTGCAAAAATTGTAATCACTCTTTTCACAATCACTTATAAATATTATATATATATATATATAGTGTATGTGTAAACAACTGAAAACAAGTAATTTATGCCTGTAATAAATATGTTATTGAAACCCTTTATCTATATATCTTAATCAGTTAAGACTTAATTATGATAAAATTAAGTAAAAAGTACTTATTATTTATCTTGCGAAAATTAATGAACAGGTTGTATCACATTCTGGTGTCCATGTATCACCTTTGGCCAAGTCGCCGAGATTGTAGATCGAGGATCCACATGTAAGTTTCTTATAATACACGATGTCATAAAAATGCCTTTGTCAAATTTGGCGGCATAGTGATAAATTATTGCTGGTTCAAAACATTTCAGCGTGTGGTACTGCTGGAGCTCTATACGCGTTGATAGCCGTAGTAACTGGTTGTGCATGTATATACTCATGTTTCTATCGTGGAAAGATGAGAGCTCAATATAATATTAAAGGAGATGATTGTACTGATTGCCTTAAACATTTCTGCTGTGAGCTTTGTTCTTTGACCCAACAATACCGTGAACTCAAGCACCGCGGTTACGATATGAGTCTTGGTAATTTATTTCTTCGTTATACTGTTTTTTTTTTGTTTCATTTTGTTAATAATTGATTGTTAAGTGTAATCTCAAAACATTGACATTCGTTAAAAATTAATGTGGTATTTTAGGATGGGCGGGGAACGTGGAGAGACAACAGAATCAAGGAGGTGTGGCCATGGGTGCTCCGGTCTTCCAAGGCGGCATGACCCGCTAAGAATTATTTCTTTATGTAATTCATTTGTCTTTTATATGTAGTAATAAAACGAGGTTTAATCCTCTGTTTGTGTTGTTAATATGCTTGTTGTGATTTGAACAAAAAAAAATGCTTGTTGTGAAAGTTTAGACATACAGTATATGAATGTTTCTTCATTGTATATTCCACTATTTGGTTACAAGAATTAAATTACAACGTCGAGAAAGTGACACCAAAACAATACTACTCTCTCGCTCTTCCTAATTAATCTAAGTTTCAGAAAAATTGTTTTTATAAAAAAAAATTAAAAAATTATGAGTTATTTTATTACAGTTATTGATGAAAATTAAAGCACAACATAATATTTAATTGCATCTAAACTGCAAAAAGGAAAAAAAAAAAAAGTAAGAGACAAGAGTAGAAGAAATCCACGATTTTCATATATATACAGTTCTTTTTATGGTTGTTAGATAATTTGTTTGCATTCGTCTTTCAACGAACATTAATCGGAAGACTAGTCTAAACTTTTTTGCATTCTTTCTGTGCAACCTAGACTAGTGTAAACTTAAAACAAAGAAACAAGATCGAAATAGTAAGAGCTCTACTTCCACGAAACTTCCATGAAAAGTGAAAATTACAAATTATAGAGAATATCCTGTTCGTTTTAAACTGTCTACTTTTGTTGTTACTTTTTGAGTTTAACTTCTTTCCTCTTTTGCTCTATCAAACGAGTGATGGTATAGGGGCCTGGTGGAGAATTAACTAAAAAAATCTTCGGTCAAGGTTTTGACATATACGATAGTCAACTTGTGTGGCATTATACATCAAATGATTACATTTTAGTTGAGATTGTAAATGCCAAATTGAAATCGTCTACTTGAATTTATTTTTTTATTTGTCTGAAAACTTCAAAATGTATCTGTTTAGCCAACCCCGTTTGTCGCTGATAATACACCTTCACTAGTTCTCCTTCAACGTTAAATTTGGTTTTGGTTTGATTCGGTCCGATTTCCGAGTAAAGTTATGGCTAAACTCGAACCAAAGTTTTATTAGTTCAATTAAGTTTCGAATTCAATTCAATTTGGTTGGTTTAATTCGGTTGTATTAAAACAGCCCACTTCAAACCTTGGGCTTATTATATTGGGCTCGAAGATAGAAATATATGCCTTGATTGGGTTTTGCATTATACGTTTGGGTTTTTACGAGTATGAACAGTGGAACTTTCATTGATCATTCCGTTCGAGTAACCCACGACGTATATGGAAAAAGGAGATTTACATAAAATATATATTTTTTTCTCTCGAAGTTGACTATCATGAAGTTGGATGAAAAATTAAGAATAAAATAGTAATATTGAAAATTTGAAATTTTTTGGTTGACGTTTTTTTACTGTTAAGCGGATGACGTTTTAGACGTGGAAAATTGCATGGGTTTAAGGGATGATTAATACTATAGGATACACACGTTAACTGGTTTAGATGAATTGCTGACTTGGTGTTGTAATTACGGACATCCGATGTCGTCGATTACATCATTGCAATGAGCGATATCATATTAAAAAATTGCTTTGTTATTGACTATAATGAATCATCGAGAGTATGTTGACAAAGTTAAAATTCACAAATTCCCCTCGCTAAAATTTGGTTCGGGCATGACTGTGACCAACGCGAATTATTTTGAGTTTGAGTAGCACACCCAACCGAGTTATTTTGCATCTGATGAAGGTGTCGATAAAGAATAATGGGCCCAAACGGTCTAACTTGTTATATTCCAATAATCAAATGTATATTAGGTAGTGATAAATTAAATAATTTCATATGTTTAGAAGTTGATCGTTCACACTTTCACAGGGACTGGACAAAACGTGGATCTTGCTTTTTTTTCTTACCGTAAATCAGATCAGATGACATTTTTTCTTGGTACCGACAAAGAGGATGACACATAAAGACGTGGAACATCATAGTTTCCCACAATTAATAATAATAAAATCCATGTTAACTCCATAGACTAGTAAATATTTTATCTTCTATTTGAATAATCAATATTATTGGCTGATGATGACACTTTAAAGTAGTTGGAAAAATCTTGTTACCAATGCGAACAAAGTTTTGCCAAAAGATAAAGCGGAATACATCAAATCCCAAGGGATGATGACTCAGCAACTCCCTTACCATACCACGTGTAACCCATCACCATCATCAATGATGTCACCAGCATGTTCTTCATGTCTCCACCATCGTTCGTGTGCAAACCTAATTTTTCTCTTTTGATTTAAAACCAAACCTAATATTTCTTTATTACTTGATATAATATCTCCCTATATTTAACTAAAAATAGCATATATTCGTATTTAGTAGCTGTTGGGTTCTTTTTTTCTTTTTTAACTTATCATGAAATTCAAAATAACAAATATATGCAGTTAAGAAAACAGAATTAAGTTGTATAATAGTCTTGTGAATATGATTTTCTGTAAATTCTCTTTATTAGTTTCATTTAGATCATAGATTCATTTGAAGATGAGGAGAGATGCAAAGAGAGGAAACGTTATTGTACAGTTTTTTGTTTGCACTCTTTGCTTCTGTCTTCTTCCTCCCATCCTAAGCAGTTGCGGATACATCATGACAACAATTACAAAACCTTTTTGTTAAACCAAACCGAAATCCAAACAAATCTCGGCCAAGTTCACACCTAAAGTTTCACTGTACATACTTTTCCTGCAGCAGTAGAGTAGACTCTTCATGGAAAGGCAGGCGTAAGATGTTATATACAAAGTGATCAAGAACACGTCTGATTGTTTTTTTTTTGATCAGTAGATAGAGATCAGTGGAAGGTTCTCGTCTTCTTCCATAGGCTTCAATGATAGTAAAGAAAGCCTTTGGACCAAAACATCTAACGCTTCCTTCATCCACCAATCTCTACAAGCGTCTCTTGCTTCATCAACTTTCATCCAAATTCTTTGACGAAGATGTTGTTCAGGCCAAAGCTCAAGCTCTTCTTTCACAAGCATTGGGAACATGAATCCTTCATAGAATGTTCCTTTGCTTTTGCTTAAGAAATCCCATTTTCCAAGTTGTCTCTGCACCAAATATCAAATTACTTTACAAATTTTGGAGAAAGATATAAGTAAAACAATCCCAAAACGTAATCATGTGTTCAGTTTCAAATTTACCTCAACGTTTCCAACAACTCCAGCTTCTTCTAGAGATTCTCTTGACGCAGCTTCTTCTACAGATTCATCAAGCTCCCAACCACCCTGGCATTATTAAAATCAATTACAGGGTAAATTAGTTAAAACCTAGAAGACTAATATTATAAACGAATAGTTATGATTTATTAGTTGTTCTTGTTAGGAGTCAAAGTTAGTATACCTTTGGGAACATCAGAGCGTGACCCTTTTGTGATGAAATAACAAGAACCTCAAATTCGTCGCTAATTGTGCCATCACTCGAAATCTTGAGTCTGTATGGAATACACCTGCAAATTTTAAACTCACACAAAGTCAACTCTTAGAATGGTGATTAGTGGAAAAAGATATAGATGAAACATACCCGACGACTTGACGCCGTCCCTTGTTGTATCTTTGGGATTGACGACCCGTACGGGAGACCAAACACACCATGCTACTAGAAAAACAGAGTTCTTGAAGAATCTGAATCTAATTTTTGACTGTATAAAAGAAGAGAGATCGATGACGGTTTTGCTTTGGCGGCTAAAGGGAAGGAGGATCTGAAGAGTGTAATGAATGTTTTTGCAGGTTAGAGATCGAAGTTAAGAATTGTTTGATAATAGTTATAAGCAAAGATTGGATAGGAGTTATGAAGTTATGATGGGGTGAGTGAACAAAAGATTTGAGATAAGACAAAAAGCGTTGTCTTTTGCCTCCTTGCGGCTTATCCTTTTTATAGAAAAACGACATACATTTTCTAAACTCTTTTTTGCTCTTTATATTTTTATTTTTTCCTATCAACTTTTGAAAATAAATCATTAATAGCGGTTAATTTAAAATCTAAAAAAAAAAAAACAATTAGTGACACCATAAGGG
>Ga0041059_1002553_pt1 | contig 13431 bp, 12 predicted proteins | sample AraColnosormetaG_FD_56232 | JGI IMG/M metagenome (GOLD analysis project Ga0041059, IMG submission 56232) | Arabidopsis roots microbial communities from North Carolina, USA - Col MF nosort | ecosystem: Host-associated > Plants > Roots > Unclassified | place: USA: North Carolina | collected...
AGACCAATAGTAGCAGCAGAGAACTTGAAAAACTAAAAAAAAAAAAAAACAGATACTTCACAGTGTGGATTGATGTGACGAGAGAAGAGAACGAAGAGTGAGAGGAGAGAGAGAAACAGAGTGTTTTGAATTTTCCCAGTTTCTCACTCCACCACCTCTGCCAAAATTATTAATTAATGTATTATTCCCTTTTTATTTTATTTTGTTGTCTCGAATTAATTGTTTGTAGGTTTCAGTAAATTATAAATTTCTTCTGCAAATTAATAATCCAAATATAGATATGAGATTTGAATGGCCACGATGGACAAAACCGTTATGGATTAGATCATAAATCCCAATCCGTAGTACTATATAGATCAAGTATGGACCATTTTACGTAAAGAAAATTTAGTTTATGCCAAATTATTGTTTGTTTTGAAAATTAAATGATATACTCTGCTAATAGTATAGTCTGTTTCGTATATGATATCTATTTAAAGTATAGTGTTTTTATGAAATAAAGAATTTATTAAATTGTACGTTTCCAACTCAAATTAATTAATAATTAGTAAAAATAATTATATTATATATATATATATATTATTTAATTTGTAATGTGAAAAATAATTTTCTAAAACGTTTTTTGAGATGATGGTTTTTCAACCTATTGATTTTGATATGTTCGGATATGGATTGACGAGTTAATATTAGGTCAGACCAATGTAAATTGAATTGAATATGTGCAAATTGGACTTTAATACTATATTAGATTGTGGATTTTTAATTCAAAACCAATTCACAATCAATAAAGAGATATATAGTTTGTGTTAATAAGAGGTATATATTAAGATTTTATTCAACTTTCAATATAAGATAATATTCTTAATAAAATTTGTGTTAAATTTTAAAATGAAATAAATAATAATAATAAGTGAATAATAGTCCGTCCAAACAGCTATAGATAGAGAGATATGTAGAGCAAATTGGGAGATGGAAATACAAATACAAAGGTATAAACTTTTCAGTTATAGAAGAAGGCAAAAAAACTTTATAGTAAACAGTGCAAAGGTCTAATATGCCAAATCGTAATAGTTATTTTCCATGTATTTTGGGAACCACAAAATGGGTTTTCGGGCTCCACTTTCTCATATATCTCAGTTTTCATAAGCCTTATAGAAATCATAACTATTGCACAAATAATTAGTGTTACCATTTCGCAATTCTTTTTGTTTCTGTCGACGGTCGACCACCGTTTAGTATTTTGTCGACCACTTTCTAATATTGTAAATGTATGTGTTTGTTAATGTTATTGCCAAAAATAGACACTTGTTTGTGCACAGTTCCCAGATATCTTTTGGGTTTACTTTCTTTTGTTGATTACACGGTAACTTTATTGTCCACACAAAAAATGTAACATTTCACATATATAGAAGGAATGTTGATATATTGTATTTTTGGTGTCTTTGGTCTTTTTGATGTGTTTGTCGTGCTAACGTCAGTCTTTTCTAATTTTTTTTTTTTTTATGTTTCGAGTCTTTTACAAATTCTAAGTAATGTTGATTTGAAAGGTTTCATATCTGTTCGGGTTAAGAATAAATGAGAGAAAAAGAAAGGGTTAAAAGACCGGTCGATCCAAACATTAGTCTGATGGGTCTAAATTTTGTACTTTAAAATTCATTTTTCCCTAAAGACTTAAAAGATCGGTTGATTCAAGACTTGAACTGATCGGTCCAAATCCCAGATGTCGACGTTGAATATCCCGGAAGCTCATGGACTAATTGATACGAGAAGTGCATGGATCGATCGGTCCAATCTTCACATGTCGAAACAAATAAAGACACATATGTTGGGATTGATCGGTCCAACCCTCGACAACTAGATTTATTTCTTATTATTTTTTTATTTTCTATTTTCTATATTTTGGTAGAACATCCAATAGATTTAATTATTTTTTTATACTTTATTTTTTATATTTTTTTGAGAAAGTAAATTTCTATGTAAACAAACATTTGAGATTAGAGATTCATCTTCTTATAATTTTTTTGAGAAATTTTTCAAACCTTATCTCGGTATGCCAACCGTCTAAATATAGGGTTGACCAGTGTTGATCGGTATTGATGAACAAAAACATTCAAAATATTTTTATTTCTTTTTCATATATTAATAACAAAAATAATGACATTTTGTAAAGCATTAAAATTTGAAAATATTAATAACAATAGTTTGGAAGGTTTTAAAATTTTATAATAACAATAGTTTGGAAGGTTTTAATTCAAAAAAACTAAAAAATATTTGTCACCATCTATTACATAAATATTTGAGTGTAATATTATATATATTAATTTTTATATCCATCGTATCTAACTAATTGCGATCATGATGAACATTTTCATATGAAAAATTATATTATATATAACTCTGTCCACAATATACAAATTCATGACTGACTGTATTACATCCAACTCACTAGAATACTCGACCCGAATACCCGAACGCCCAAGACTACTAGTATTTCCGGTAAATTTGACATTTACAATCTACATACATTTATTCCTTCAGAAAATCAAACCTATACAAAATGTAAAAACGCTAAAATCTTTATCATGTGGACCAAAATATTTCCAGAAATTTTGAAAATTAGTTTTGCTATTTTTTCGTCATTTTTTTGGGATGAATTTTCCCCTTTTTAAGGCTTAATTTTCCTAATACTTTGATTTATATAATCACACGTATGTCGTGCTATACTAAGGAAGTTCTTGTGCAATAAGATTCAAAGTTAGTATCTAAAAGAAAATCTCAGTTCAGAAACTTCCTGGATGCTTGGTTCACTAATATTAAATTGCTTAAAAACAAGAAAATCTAAATATAGATCTACAATCACACATATCCTGACTCATACATGACACGTACATACATTCGAAGAAAAAACATTTCTTGAACGATATGACAATTATCAAGGTATCTTTCAAAAAAGAAAATTCTCTGCAACACGTCCGCGATTGAAGAGTTCAATATTTTTACGTGGAGAAGGAAAAATGCACAACAAAAAGAGAAAGAACAAACATTTACCATTTAAACAAAANAAAAAAAAAAAGTTCAGGAGAACAAATAAGTAAACATTCAAAATCTGTTTAAAAAAAAAACCTCCAAGACTCACTTAGACTTAAGTTTTGATTAGTAGTATGAGTTAAGTTGAGTTACATGTCTAATTCATAAATGTTACCAAACATAGAGTAAATTTGAAGTAGAATTACTTTTTGTAAGTTTGATTTATTCGAGTTATGTCTTTTGTAATTCTTAAACTCAAAACTTAATTCATAATCTCATGTGGTAGTCTGGTAGAGGTAGAGTTAGTTTTTTTAGCATTTGTAAGTTCTGTTTTTGTTTTACAAAAACTATTATAAAAGTATTACAAGAGTAGCGTATAGTGATTGGTTAATGAAATGGCTCGATCAAACTTAGATATCAATCAACATTTAGTTTGACTATTCGGCCTCTCTTTAGTTTCCTTACGATTTTCCTCGAATTTGGAAGGAAATGTTCTCTCAACATAAAACCATCAATTATTTCTTTTAAGTTTTAACGCCAATTTTTAATTGCCATCTAGAAAAATATCTTATACACCAGAAAATGATCATGTCCGCACTACTATAGGATACTTCTATCTGATTAATTTTATTAGACTTATCATAATGAATGTTTTGAATAAATTTGATAATCATATGTATTAATTAGAATTATACACTACTAATCTCGTGTTTTAAAACATGAAAAAGACCAAAAAGGGATTAAAAAAAAAATTATTTGTTTGAGTACACGAACAAAATAGGCTAACGACAATCCAACCTCAAAAGGACATGATTCGATACATTACCAAAAGATAGTTGTCAACGGTTTTTCTGAAACAATCATATTAAAGTATGATTAGTTCTTTTAAAAACCAAAAATTATATTATAAAAGATAAAATATTTTTACAAAAACAAACAATAGATTTTGAACCTTTAAATTATTGTTCTAATTGACCGGTGAACATAACTACTCAACATATATAATATTATTTCCTCTAGTATAGTTATTTTTTAAAAAATCTATTTTATTTTAATTTCTAGAAAATATTTATTATTTTTAATCTATTTTATTTTAATTTCTATAAATTCTGAACCTTGAAAACTACATTGTTTATTGGCAAAAAAAAAAAAATCGACGTGTACACTTCTCCCACATGAAATATCTACCTGTTAAAAATTATATACAAATATTAATACTATATTTGTCCTTTCAGTTTTTTTTTTCCTCTTAGATAACCGTTTGTGTCGTTTTGTTTGGTAGATTATCAAAGAAGAAGATTGTCCATCAGCAGACCGCGTCGATGTAGAAAAACATGTTACTTTAGTTTTCTGAATATCTCCTTCCAATTTTGAAACCATTATGTTGAATCTTAATATTTTGATCATATCAATTACTGAAAAACGCGTTAACGGCATCACCTAAGCGTGGCTTTTTTGGGGGTCAATGTACTTCTAGTTGACGATCTAGCCATGTCAACGCTTATGTCAACGGCTGTTTTGGCTAGTTTATGGAATTTCAAATAATTCTGTATTTGAAATGTTCATAATTCATTCACCTAATTAGACCAAGATAATGTCATATAGGTAAAAATCTAATTATAGTTTTAATTATAACTAGATTTGGAAGTTTTTATCTTTACTGTTATTCTATATTTTAGATGTTATGAACAAAAATTTGGTGAATTATCCAATTAAATTCTCTTATTGTATATAAAAATACATAGTAATCTGAAAAACATATATTTTCATTTGAAAACACTTTAAAATATTTAAACCCTGGTATGTTTTGCAAAAAAAAATATAAAATAAGATACTGATTTAAAACAAATCACCAAATCTTCATTACCAAAACATAAAAATGTATTCATCAGATTTAAAATAAAGTTGCAACACATGCAGTTAATATAATCTCATATGATCTCTCCAATACTAGATTCCATCGTTGATATAAACCGGTACTTGTTCTTCAGCAAAGAAAAACTGAGAATACTGCTAATGGTATACCCAATATCACAACATGTTACCAACTAGAACCAGTTTTAATACAACGATCCTTACTTTAAGTTACATAAACAAAAAATTAATACACTGAAATTATTTAATCTCTCCACTATATCCGACTTTTCCAATATGAGAGGAAGCTAATTAAAATACATGTAGAGGTTTAGTTTGATCGAGTAATATATTCTTCTATATTATTACAAGCTAATTTTAGTTTGTACGAAATGATCCAAACAGCAATTAAATAACGAACTAATATATGACACAACACAACACAACACAAGTGTCTTTATTTTTGATTTTAATTAGTTAACTAAATAACTAACTCTAGCGTGGTTAATGAATAGCACTTATAAACTCCGAGCACGAATCTTCCTGGAAGTTTCACTGCTGCTTCGTCAATACTCATTGCCTTTATATTTTCCTCATTCACTCTCTTCCCATTCTCATCTCTCTCTCTCTACCTTTCTCTCACACAAAGAGTTTTTTCTTTTAAGACAAAAACTCTTTCAAGGTTTTAAATCTTTGAAAAAATTCTCTAAACCTAAAAGTGATCAATGAAGATTCGGAACAGCCCTAGTTTTCATGGGGGTAGTGGTTACAGTGTCTTTAGAGCTCGTAACTTAACATTCAAGAAGTGAGTTCTTGATCTTATACCGAACAAATCCTTCATTATTTTTTTCCGGTTTATTTTCGGATAAGTTTTCTAATTTTCTAGTTTCATTTTCTCATTTAAACCACAGAGTTGTGAAGAAAGTGATGAGAGACCAGTCAAATAATCAATTCATGATTCAGATGGAGAACATGATAAGAAGAATTGTGAGTTTCTTTTCTTTCTAATTTTCCAATCGTCTTTACTTAACAACTTACTCTGCTTAATCTTAATTAATCACGGATTGTTTTTAATTAACATGTTCCTAATATTGAGCCACCAAGTTTGACCGACTACTTCTCTTCTTGTTTTAAACTTTGTGGGCTCCTCGATCTACAATGGTCCCTAAGTCTAGTAACTATATAGTATATAACAAAATAGTCACAAGTCTAGTAATTATAGTATATATCAAATTATGAAAGTATAACGAAATCATTAATATGTTTCGGTGGACTTGTGACTAATACAATTTGTACCGTTTTAACGGTTACCAATCATGAAAAAATTATGAAAACTTTGATTTGCCCATGTCTTATGATTACTTACCGCTAAATATTTGTGAGCTGTTTATGTTACGTAACCATACCATATGTTTAATAATATTCGTTGTTACATGCAAATTAGTTAATGATATTCTCAACTCTTTTGGTTTAGGTCCGAGAGGAGATACAGCGTAGTCTTCAACCTTTTCTCTCTTCATCATGCGTCTCAATGGAGCGATCTCGCTCAGAAACGCCATCGTCTCGCTCACGATTGAAGCTGTGCTTCATAAACTCGCCGCCATCATCGATATTCACGGGGTCCAAGATCGAAGCTGAGGATGGTTCTCCGCTTGTGATCGAGCTCGTGGACGCCACCACAAACACTCTAGTTAGTACGGGACCGTTCTCGTCTTCTCGGGTCGAGCTCGTGCCGCTGAACGCTGATTTCACGGAAGAAAGCTGGACCGTTGAGGGATTTAATCGGAATATTCTCACGCAACGTGAAGGGAAACGTCCGTTGCTCACTGGAGACCTAACGGTGATGCTTAAAAACGGTGTTGGAGTTATAACCGGAGATATAGCTTTCTCGGATAACTCGAGCTGGACTAGGAGTCGGAAGTTCCGGTTAGGTGCTAAGTTGACCGGAGATGGAGCCGTGGAGGCGAGAAGTGAAGCTTTTGGATGTAGAGACCAACGAGGAGAATGTAAGTAGCGGTTACTGCGTTTGGTTAGCCGTTGCAATCGCGGTTAAAACGTTTAGAATGAATTATATATTAATCCGTTTGTTTATTTCCATTTGCTTATGCAGCTTATAAAAAACATCATCCTCCGTGCCCCAGTGATGAGGTTTGGAGACTAGAGAAAATCGCGAAAGATGGAGTTTCGGCAACGCGTTTGGCTGAACGCAAGATTTTAACCGTCAAGGATTTTCGCCGTTTGTATACTGTAAATCGAAATGAGTTACACAACGTAAGATTATCATTGATAGCTAAATAGCTAAAATGAATCTTGATGTCTATAATCTTCTTAACCATTGACAAAATTGTTTCGTTTTTTATTTAACAGATAATTGGTGCAGGGGTCTCAAAGAAAACATGGAACACAATTGTATCACATGCCATGGATTGCGTTTTGGACGAAACAGAGTGTTACATTTACAATGCAAACACTCCGGGCGTAACACTTCTCTTCAACTCTGTTTATGAGTTGATAAGAGTGTCATTCAATGGCAACGATATCCAAAACCTTGATCAGCCAATTCTAGACCAATTAAAGGCCGAAGCTTATCAAAACCTTAACCGCATTACAGCGGTTAACGATAGGACCTTTGTGGGTCATCCACAAAGGTCCTTACAGTGCCCGCAAGATCCTGGATTTGTCGTAACATGTTCTGGATCGCAGCACATCGACTTTCAAGGTATACAATATGTAATGGTCATGGTGTTAAGTCTTTTGATATATCTATATCTTACTATAGACTAATTAATAAAAAAATTGATGTACCTTTTTTCGAAAATATAGGAAGTTTGGATCCATCAAGCTCTTCGATGGCTCTTTGCCACAAAGCTTCAAGCTCAACGGTCCACCCTGATGTCCTGATGAGTTTTGATAACTCATCAACCGCGAGGTTTCATATCGACAAAAAGTTCTTACCGACTTTCGGAAACAGCTTCAAAGTAAGTGAACTCGATCAAGTACACGGAAAATCACAAACTGTTGTGACAAAAGGTTGTATAGAGAATAACGAGGAGGATGAGAACGCGTTTTCTTATCATCACCATGATGACATGACCTCAAGCTGGTCACCTGGTACGCACCAAGCCGTTGAAACGATGTTTCTTACCGTGTCTGAGACGGAAGAAGCTGGAATGTTCGATGTTCATTTTGCAAACGTTAATTTGGGATCTCCAAGAGCCAGGTGGTGTAAGGTTAAGGCAGCTTTCAAGGTTAGGGCAGCTTTTAAGGAAGTCCGGAGACACACAACTGCCAGAAATCCGAGGGAAGGCTTGTAAGAACTCTTGCCTACCTATTAAAATCAGCGGTTTCTTGCGTTGCACGATAAATGTGTATATATATTTGTGAATAGGGTTAGATAAATGGATCCCGGCCATTGAGTTACGGGGATTAGCCTTTGCGTATATCAAAGTATTTTTTTCCCTGGGTAAGTATAGCTGTGGCACAGGGTTTGTAAGTTGTAACCATATGCCGTATAAGAATCAGAGGTTTCTTGTTGTACACGAAAGCTATGTATAAATAAAAGCTATGTATATATGTTTTTTTCTACCATAACTTTTCAATAATGGATCTCGGCTATTGATTGTTCTAGACCAATATGATACATGAATAATCTTTGCGTACACCTAAATTTTATAGTGAAAAATACATAATTTTAAAACTTTACTTTTGTAGAGATGCCTAAAAAAAAATGGTTTACCACATGGACATTGTTATTTGTTCAGATCTCCAACGTATAGCAATATTTGTGATTTATAGATATGTAATTTGGTGTTCAAAGAATGTGTAGAACAATTATTCTTATGGGTATGCCAAGAAAAGTTATATAACTTTATTCTATACTGCTTTCACGTTAAATAATGTAACATTATTAATGTTGTCCTTTTACTTTTCCTTGAATTGATTTGGGAAGAAGACTATTGGCTTCCTTATCACATCAAAAAGTCTATGAGTAAGTGAAACATTGGCTGGCTTTTGCTTCATTCCTTTGTCTCTGTCTTCATGTGAACAAGTTTGCAGAAATTTGTGGTTTCTTTTTTTACTTTCTTTTGTCTAATACACACACTCTCACCACTATTATAAAGAAAATCCATAGATCCCGGTCGTGCGTACTGCCACTTTGCTTTCCACCCGACAATGATTTGGGAGATGTTTTGTTTTGTGTCATACATCTACCAAAAAAGTCTTAATCATTGTTCATCAAAAGAGCGCCCAAGGGCTCTTTCGTCTTCTTACCACACGCACACTAGTTCGAGAGGGTTTTTAAGGAGCTCTTAAGCCTTTCTTGATGACTCATACCACGAACAAGAACCAATCTTGTCACCCATATAATCTCCGTATTCAGAGAATTGAAGAGTTCTTGATCACTACTGTTGTATCAAAAAGGAACTCTAAGAACTAAGATTGTTTTTTTTTATTTGATGGATCCAAGGAAGCTACTATCTTGTTCATCCTCTTACGTGTCAGTGAGAATGAAAGAAGAGAAGGGGACAATTAGGTGTTGCAGTGAGTGTAAGACCACCAAGACACCAATGTGGAGAGGTGGACCAACTGGTCCTAAGGTCTCTTCTTCTACCTTTAATTACTATATTCATAACTTTGTTTGATCTTAAGATAATTCATCAAGTGTTCTTAAGTTGTTTATTTTGATTTGTGGTGGGATTTGCAGTCACTTTGCAATGCATGTGGAATTAGACACAGAAAACAGAGACGATCAGAGTTATTGGGTATTCATATTATTCGCAGCCACAAAAGCTTAGCCTCCAAGAAGATAAACCTATTATCATCATCACACGGTGGCGTGGCGGTGAAGAAACGAAGGAGTCTAAAGGAGGAAGAACAAGCTGCTTTGTGTCTATTGTTATTGTCTTGTAGCTCTGTTTTGGCCTAAGTCAAAAAACAGAATATCTCTCGCTAGAAAGTTAAAAAAACACAGTTTTGTCCTCTCCTTTGTTGACGTTCTATATCTATTTTGGGTCACTCTTTTGAATATGAATAATTTAAGATTTAATGAAATAAGTTGGGCCTAACTTTGTGTCGAAAGGCCACAAATGAATTTTAAATAGATTGGAGTATTTCTGTTTGGGCTTTACATTGACTTGGTTGGAGATGGTCTTAGAGTAACTTGAATAAGATCTTCACGTAGATCATCACTGCGAGACGAAATCGGGTATGGACTGATCTGGGTGATCATGCTTCTCGGAGTGCAACATTTCAACCGAAATCAGATCGTGCTCGAATACTTTTCATAATGTACCAAACTATAAAGTAGGGTGATGAAATTTGCCAAAAGTGGAAACATGTCGACCCTTCTTACTTCAAGCCACGTAGATCCGTATTTGTCGGATCGGGTCACAGATCCGAATAAAACGGGTCTCTCTCTCTCTCCCACTCTCCCTCTCACGCGACCTGTTTACTTCAATCTCAATTATGCTCTCTCCCTCTCTCTATTAAACAGTCGATTTCTTACAAAAATTCTCACTTCCGTGCAAGCAAATGCAGTCTTGTTTCGAGTTTGATTCACACAAGGCAAGTATCTTCTCCTCTCCGATTCATTTTCTCCTTCTGGGTCATTTCGATTCTCTGTAATTAAAGACAAAGTTCGTCTCTTTTTAGGTCTCCTCGTTGAAAAAAACTCAGATTTTGTTTGATTCCCTTCTTCATTTCTGCAATTCCTCACTTGTTTTCGAATTAAAATCAAAAATTCGTTTCTTTTGAATTTGACTTATCGTTTTCTTTACCCTGTTTGATTTGTCTGGATGCTTACACAATTAGGTGAAAGTTATGATTTTTATTGCTTCCTAGATTTCTAAACCAAGGAAAAGATTTGAAATTCAAAGTCTCTGTAACGATTTCAAAATCTGTTTTATTTATGTTTCTGTTTGGAATATAAGAATTGTTTCCTCTGCCTTGCTTTCTTCTCTCTTATGCTGAGATTATAGAGTATGTTGTGTTCTATTGTCTTTGTAGCTTGTTCCCTTCTATATCTGTATAGAAAAGAACTCAAATTTTGAGTCAAAGATTAAATTTTCCATAGGGTTTTGAAGAAATTTTGTAATGATGTTGTGAAACTACTCGTCTTTAGGATCAGAAGGGAACTATAGAAATGAAACTGTTAAGAAGTTGTATCCACTGTGGGTTTATATGTGCCTAGTTCTAATTTTCATTCTCTGGATCTACAGATTGGAATAGAGGAGACATTGTCTCTTTGATTCTTGAGCTTATTTGGGGGAGAGAAAGAGAGAGCGAGAGGATCTGATGTGTATCTCAATCTCGCAAGTCTCTAGATTGAGAATCCATTCATTTGGAAGTTCTTGCTGTGAGCGTGTTCATGGATGGATCAAGAACAGCTCTAGCTTGAAGCTGCTTGATGTTAGAGCTTCTTCTGTTGATGGTAAAGCAAGATGGATCAGACGTAACGTGAGTACAACTACACAAGGTAGTAGAAGCAACACTAAGAGCAGTGTGTTGGGAGGAACAGTTCCTGTAACCAGGATTATAGATGAAGAGAGTAGAACCAAGGTACAGCCTTTTGGTAATCTTCAGCAACGGCTTGCGCAAGATAAAGATCTGTCTAAGCTCCTCACGGTTATAGTCTCTGATCTTGAGACAACTGGTTTGCATCGGAAAAATGAGCGGATAATTGAAATTGCAGCTCAGGATATAGCTGGTGGTGGGTACAGCACATTTCAGACTCTTGTCAACCCGGGTGTTGTTCCTATAACTAACGCACATATCCATGGAATCAGGAATGATATGGTCTGTCGACCCGAGGTTCCAAGGTATACATAGTCTTTAGATAAAATTGTATCATGTAGAGTTCTTTTGAATTTCTGTGATTAGTTTGTAACAAATGATGGTTGTTTATGATTGTGTGGCTTCCATTGGATCAAACTAATGATGGTTTTGTGTTGGTGGTAGGATGGAAGAGCTGATACCGATATTTCTGCGGTATGTTGAGAGTCGACAGAAGCCTGGAGGTTATGTGATGTTAGTTGCACACAACGGCAAATCATTTGACTTCCAGTTTTTGATCAACGAGTTTAACCGTTGTTCTTATGAGATTCCTCATAATTGGTTGTTACTCGACTCGCTCCCACTCGCTAGAGAGAACATGAAGTCTGTAGGTAACATACTAAAATCCATCAGCTTCTATTTCACTGAGATGCAAATTAAGCCTGTATGGTCTCGCTTTGTATCACCATGATCTTAGTTGGCTAAACTAGAAATGCGTTATTCTTCTTCTAATTTTGCAGAGCCAACGGTTAAGCTAAGTTCATCGTTGGAAGCGCTTGCGGACTACTATAGTCTTACAAGGGAGGGTGATGCTCACAGAGCCTTGTCAGATGTGTTACTCTTATCTAAGGTGTTCCAGAAACTCACCATTGATCTCAAGCTCTCACTCTCTGATCTCGTCCTTCGCTGTCACACTGCATCTGATATCAGTGCTGCCATGGCCAAGAACAAGAAGGCCTGAAGCATTTTAGACATAGCTATAAGCTTCTTTTGGGATATTCTTCTCTCATTCTATTGTTTAATGTATCTAACTCTGCAATTAATGTAACCGATTATTTAATTTGATCCTACATTAATCAAGACAAAATACAGAGCCAGAGTTTTTCCACCTCTTGGACAAAACACAATTACACAACAACATCTTTTGTTGGAAGCTGCTACAAGAGCATCTGACACATCAAAGTGCCAAGTAATTTGCTTGTCACAATCGCTGCTCTTACAAAAAGCTTTCCTCCATTGAGAAAATTTCACAGAACCTTGCTCAATTACTCAATTAGTTGGCTAATCTGCATAAATTATGGACATCTAACATTCAATTAATGTTAAGACTTTGAATATAACAGGTTTTAGAACTCAGATATAAGAAAAATAGAAGAAGCCAAGACTGTTTTTAGAAACTTGAGAAAATAGCATTCATACTTGGGAAAACATACAATTCAGTACAAACTCGTAATCAGGCAAGAGAAGAGACAGTTAAACTCATAATCTAAATGAAGAATACATATATAATAGACCATAATAAAACGTACACCAAGTCAAAGATCAGAGTTTGGAACAACAAGAACTAATTATAAGGGAACATCATTGGATCTGCAAACGACGGTGCTTGATTCCATGGCGCAAACTGATCAAAGGGGACAAGTGGGGTTTGTGTCTGCATCTGAGGAGGAAAAACCATGGGAAGATCAAAGCTACTTCCCAGACCAGATCCTTGTTCCCCAAGTAAACCAGTACTCGTCAAACTGTCAAAGCTAGAAACAGAGTCAGGTACTTGATAGAAGCTACAGTTGTCATGGTTATAGAGAAAGACAGAAAATTTGCTCTGATTTTGACTCAATGATGACGTCGATAGGTCTTGCTCTGTGTTTGACACACCACTCATCAATGGTTCTGTCCGTTGTTGATGACGATGATCCTCAATTAGCGAAGGAGGAGGAGACAATGGATTCGTTGTGGAAGAAACCGCACGGGTCTGACCAAACTCGGTCTGGTTTTTCT
>Ga0041059_1002554_pt1 | contig 13428 bp, 12 predicted proteins | sample AraColnosormetaG_FD_56232 | JGI IMG/M metagenome (GOLD analysis project Ga0041059, IMG submission 56232) | Arabidopsis roots microbial communities from North Carolina, USA - Col MF nosort | ecosystem: Host-associated > Plants > Roots > Unclassified | place: USA: North Carolina | collected...
CTCGAATTACAGGTTGTAGAAGCAAAAGCGGCGCAGCAGAGTAAAACAGAAAATAAAACTGAAGCAAAAACTCAATGTCGACTGGATGTCTCAGGACAGAATCCTAAGACATCTATTTATACAAAACGAAATAAAATGATAGTAAACGAAATAAAATGATAATGGGCCGAGATGGGCTTCGTGATCCGATGGAGGTCCAGGCCGCTTCCAAACACTTCGTCTTCTCCTTTTCTCTTCCTTGTGCCCAGCTTGTCTGGTTGAGTGCGGATTTGAGTAGACTATGAAGTTGTGATCCAGTGTCTGGTCGAGTGATGGTGTTGGTGGTGAGTGACGATACTCGACTAGGGGGTCGAGTAAGGTGGTAGAGTGAACGGCCGAGTGTGGTCAGGTGGTGTGGCAAAGTTATACTCCACCAGGGGGTCGAGTGGCGTCATCAAGTGGCCTGAGCTGAGGTTACTCGACCTGGGGGTCGAGTAGATGGGAAGAATGGCTCCAAAGTCACTCGACCAGGGGGTCGAGTATGGTGATGGATGCACGCGACCTGGTGGTCGAGTATGTCTTCTGGTTCAGGCTCGTTTCTTCCAAATTGCTCGCAAACAGCTCCAAATTACCTGAAAACAACTCTGAAATGCAATATGTATGCAAAACTATCCTAATCATGCAAAGTATGCAATAATGATGAGAAATGATATCAAACAGTGATGAATGATACAAAACTAAACTCAAAATGATGATGAATGGACACTGAAAACATGCAAATAATAGACATATCAATAACACAACAGAAATTAAAAACAAAGTTTGAAATTCAAAAGTAACCCTTCAACTTCAAAGGCCACAAAATTGTCTCTTTATTTTAGTGGGCTTGGGCCTTGAATCATCAAAATGGATTATATGAAGTGAAAACATAAGCCTCATTAAAAACCTTCCTTTGGAAAACCCATTGAGACAAAATTAAATGTAGGGAAAAAGGGCACTCATGAATCACTTATCCATCTTGATGAGGTCCTTGAGCTTGAATCAAAACCAAAGAGGTAGTGACTTCGCTCAAGTCCTTTGGTCAGTCTCAAATGTGGTTAAGCATCCCTCCAATGGCTTGGTTGAATAGCTTAACTCTAGAACGAGTCATTGGAAAGTCCGGTGTGACAAGAACATCCTCTGCTACAAGCTTCTCTTCAGCTACAAGCTCATCCTCAGCTACAAGCTTAGCTCCTTCCTCGGCTACAAGCTCACGTTCAAGCTCCGGTTCATGCTCCATATCCTTAATGTTGTCCATGATCATATCTTCCCCTCCCTCTTGAAAAGAATTTGACCTCAAATCCATTTCATCTGCAATAAAAGGTACCAAATCATAAACATTAAAGTTAGAACTCACATTATACTTACCTTGTAGATCGAGTTGGTAGGCATTGTTGTTGATCCGTTTGATTATCTTGAAAGGACCGTCTATTCTTGGCATGTGTTTGGACTTCCTTTGAGCTGGAAACCTCTCCTTTCTTAAGTAAATCCACACCATATCTCCAACTTTGAAACTTTGTTCTTGTCTCCCTTTATTAGCTTGCTTAGCATAGAGTTTGGTTCTTTCTTCTACGTTTCTCCTCGCATTCTCATGGATCTGTTGCACTAGCTCAGCCTTCTTTTTACCATCAATACTTACTCTTTCACTCAAAGGCAAAGGGATCCAAAGGTGAGATGAGGTTGAACCCATAAACAATTTGAAAAGGAGAATACTTAGAAGCAGAATGCACGACATGATTATATGCAAATTCAATATGTGGTAAGCATTCTTCCCAAGTTTTAAGTTTATTTTTAATCAATGCACGCAAGAGAGTACCTAATGTTCTGTTAACCACTTAAGTTTGACCATTAGTTTGCGGATGACATGTAGTAGAGAATAACAACTTAGTTCCTAACTTAGACCACAAAGTATCCAAAAGTAACTAAGAAACTTATTATCTCTATCCGGAACTACGGACCTAGGCATCCAATGCATACAAACTATCTCTTTAAAGAATAGATTAGCTACATCCAATGCATCATCAGTTTTATGACAAGCAATGAAATGAGCCATCTTAGAAAATCTATCAACCACAACAAAGATAGAATCCTTTCCTGTTCTAGTCCTAAGCAATCCCATCACAAAATCCATTGAAATATCATTCCAATGGTGAGTAGGAATAGGTAAAGGAGTATACAAACCGTTGCGCTGAACCTTAGATTTGGCTTGCTTACAAGTATTACATCTTCCACAAATTCTTTCAACATCACGTTTCATGTGTGGCCAATGAAAATGTTCTTTCATGACTTCCAACGTCTTAGCAATGCCAAAGTGTCCCATTAGTCCACCTCCATGAGCTTCCCTGACAAATAAATCTCGTAGAGAGCAGTTAGGAACACACAAACGGTTCTCATAGAAGAGAAACCCGTCTTGTCTAAAATAGTGACCTGAAGCAAACTTCTCACAAGCTTTATAAACCTCTTGAAAATCATGGTCAGTTTCATAAAGTTCTTTTATTTGTTCAAAATCCATAAGCTTAACATTAAGAGTAGAGAGTAGGGTGTACCTCAGGGATAATGCATCGACAACTACATTATCCTTACCTTTTTTGTACTTGATGACGTAGGGAAATGTCTCAATAAACTCAACCCACCTCGCATGTCTCTTGTTAAGTTTCTGTTGGCCCTTCAAGTGTTTTAGCGATTCATGATCAGTGTAAATGACGAACTCCTTAGGCCATAAGTAGTGTTGCCACGTTTGAAGAGCTCGGACCAAGGCGTACAACTCCTTGTCATAGGTTGGGTAGTTTAGCGTACCTCCTCCAAGTTTCTAATTGAAAAAGGCAATAGGCTTTTGATCTTGCATTAGAACAGCTCCAATACCTATACCTGATGCATCACACTCAATCTAAAACGTTTTAAGAAAGTCAGGTAATATCAAAACAGGTGCATTAGTTAGTTTATCCTTGAGAGACTGAAACGCTTCTTATTGTGCTTCCTCCCACTTGAATCGTACATCCTTCTTGATAATCTCGGTGAGTGGTGCGGCAATGGTACTAAAGTCCTTGACAAATCGCCTATAAATTCCAGCAAGGCCATGGAAACTCCTTACTTCTCCCACAGTCTTTGGACTCGGCCAATCTCTACTAGCCTTAACTTTCTCTTCGTCAACCTTAACTCCCTCTATACTCACAACAAAGCCTAAAAACACAAGATTATCCGTGCAAAAGGTGCATTTCTTTAGGCTGGCATAGAGTTTTTCCTTTCTAAGGACATTCAAAACAGAATCTAAATACTCTATATACTCTCTTAAGCTTTTGCTGTAAACTAAGATGTCATCAAAGTATACTACAACAAATATTCAATGAATACTCTTAGAACATGATTCATTAACCTCATGAATATACTAAGTGCATTAGTTAATCTAAATGGCATGACTAACCACTCATATAACCCATGTTAAGATCAAATAATCCTAAAGCACTATCATGTCGTTGTAGTACTGAAGGTTGTCAATCCAAATGGGTGTGATGCTAACAATCAAGATGCAATCAGAATTCACAGAGTCAAGCCAAGCAATAACATGTTTTGGTGTGTTCTAGCATTCCTAAGTGAACATGTAGAAAATAGAAAATCAGGCAGAAACAATAAAACACTCGACCAACACAGCTCGTTGCAGAGCACTGTGTGTGGTCGAGTGACTCGTCAAGTAACAGGCAGTAAATGAAACAAAGATACTCGACTGCACAGTCTGTTGCCAGACAACTGGGTGGTCGAGTATCACGTCGAGAAAAAGGAAAGAATTGCAAAAAGTAAGCAACATGTGACAAGATGCAGTAAACAACAACAGAGTAAACAAAGAAATCAATTAGATAAAGAAAATCCCGAGGATGGGGTAATTTAATAGTTTTGTTTTCTCAGTTTACATGTGATCGACATGCTCAATAAATTATCCCTAGACAACAAGTTCATTAACCAAATCTAAGTGCCACCGCAACAGAGACCCTTAAGTTAAACTAGTCTCAGACTCAATCACCATTGACGAGAGCTAACCTAACAGGCATTACGAATCAACAAGTTAAAGCCAAAACGCTCCCTACAACAAATACCTTAGTACAGGGCCACGAATCTCTGGAATTAGTGGTTCGGACATTTCATCGAACACCTTTTGGGCGCGGAAATGTCTAGGCTCAAATTCCAGTTGATCAGAAAGCAATAGGCATTAAGAACAACTAATCCAGAAGGGATCTATAAATCAAACTCAACCGCCTAGCATACTGAGAATTCTAAACTACCCTAACCCATCCTCAGAAACCTAGTCACTACTCATACATCATTGTAGAAAGCATAAACGATGATAAGAATGAAACCATGATATCAGTAGAGTAATAACAAGATGATAACAGGATGAACAACATTAAACAAAATCAAAAGCAAATACTGAATAGATTAAGAGAAATCTGGATTACAAAAACGTCAAGAACACAGTGTCTGCGGAATAAAACTTTGATTATCGAAAATGTAAAGTACGTGCTACTTATAGCAAAATATTTCGAAACCCTAATACTCAAAATGACACAGTATTGGGACGGATTAAGAACTATACTCGACCTAGGTGGTCGAGTGAGTGGTCGAGTGATAAGTACGGACTCTTATGCTCGACCTACACATGTTTTCAAATCTACCAATCCCTTTAAACATTCATTAGTTCTGGAACGTTAATCAAGCAATGCATCATCAATGAACTCATTGGGCTAAGGTACAGATCAAGAGACAAAGATGGTCCCTTACAGGATAGGCTTCAGTAACAGGGGATCTCTCAAAAAATGACTAAGCTTTAGTAGAATGCTAAAGGTAAGTCCCAAGCTATGCATACAGAGATAAGATCCTATCTACCCAAAGTATATCAAATGAAGCTCTAATGGTAATCCCATCTCCAATCCCAATATAAGAACCTAACTCTACTCTTTGCATTCATGAATCTTTTAAGCCCTTTTTCTAATCATTCTTTTCTTTTCTCTTAACTCTAGGAGAAGCTTTCTCAACATTTTGATACTTCTAGAAGATTTGGGTATCCATGAGTTCAAATTTGATGCAAACATGATAATTAAAGATCAAATTCAGGTTCAAATTGATAGGAAATGGTATCAGATCATGACAATGTGGTCGAGTAGAGCAATCTAGGCATGGTTCCGTTTTACTTTAATTTCATTGACTACGCAACAGACAACTAGCAACGAGGGCACTGCGTTTATCTAGTAAACCAAAATGCTTACAAGGCTATCTCATCATTATCCCATATGCATATGCAACAATCCTAAATGAAACACTCTAGACTGGATCCTAAATGTAATGCAACTACATGAATACTCTGTTTTTGTGAAATCATTTTCTGAAATTTTTCACATTTTTGTTTTTTTTGTTTTTCTATGCCTTAGATGAATGCTGACTCAAGAGTATAAACAATGCAACACACACTTCCTGAGCCTTCCCCCAAACTTAAATCACATAGTCCACTGTGTGACTAAACTTGGAAGAGAGTATACAAGACAAATCCAATCACATAAACAAAATAAAGAACAAATCACAAGAGATGATATAGTACAATAGTGAAGTGAGGTGCTTACCTCTGTCGAAGAATGAACGGAGTTGGTCGTCAATGGCTGCCTATGATTGCTCCCAGGCCATAGACGAGCCGCCCTGTTCTGTGTCAGCTCCACCATGTGGGTACTCAACCTCATCAGCTCTGTGGCGGCCAGCACCGCTTTGAAGATACTCGACCTCTCTTCTTCTACTACAACCAGCATCGCGGTCACGTAAACTACGAGACTGCAAAAGTCGTCTGCTCCTGCTGCTAGATCGAGTGAGTGTGGTTCTCCTCTTTCTCCCAGATTCACGAGACTCAAATGATGAATGCCTCGCTAGGACATGCGGAATCTCTCGCAGGGATAAACTCCCTTTAAGACTATGTATCTTCTGTTGGTCGAGTAAAATGATGATTTAAATTTTTTTGGGTTTTAAACATCACTCATACTCGACCGATATACTCGAGTGCAAGGTCTCCAGGTGCAACAGAAAGTTTTAAAATTTTTTCACTCCTCTGTACTTTGTACTCGATCTCTATGCCATCTGTAGAGAAAAAGTTTTAAATTTTCACTCTACCTTCACGTTATTCCTTTATTCGTGAGAACCACAAACACAACTAAAACAAATCAAAAATAACAAGAAAAGAAAAACCTATTCACATAGATAGTCATGGGACTTCCTCCCAAGTGAGCTTGTTTAAAGTCTCTAGCTTGACTCCTCACACTTATCAAGAAGAAAATGAATGATAGAGAGGGTCTGCATAGTTCTCTCTAATATCATTCTCATACTCAGTGTCCTCCCTGGAGAGGTCTACTTCAGAATACTCAATTCCCCTCTCTTCAAAATAGGCTTCTTTCTCTTCTGGAGGGTAATCTATCTCTTCAAAACATCTTGAAGTGAACTTCTTTCTTGAGATAGTGTCAATCCCGCCTTTAGATTGAGCTTCCTTCTGCATCTGATTCAGCTTACTCCTATGTTCCTCAACAGTGTGGGCTAGCCTTTCTATAGTTTCTTCTTGTTTATCAGACCTCTTTTTAAGCTCTTTTACATTTTCAGTCTCATATCCTTCTCCTGGGATCACTCTATCGTCTCCAGAGGGTTTTTCATCTTTTGTTGACTCTTGTGGAGTTTTGTTGATGTCAAACTGCAACTTGATGTGCTTTCCAAGGTTGAGACTTTTTTTCCCTTTCCTGACATCTATCACTGCTCCCACTGAGGCTAAGAAAGGTCTTCCCATGATTAGGGGATCCTTATGCTCTTCTTCCATATCCAGCACCACGAAGTCTGTAGGCACTTCCACTCCATTAATCATGACTGGTAGATCTTTCACCATGCCAAAGGGTTTTCTTGAAGACCTATCCGCAAGGATCAGAGTTAGGTCACAAGGCGTATACTGAACAAATTCCAACCTTCTTGCCACAGAGAGTGGCATTAAGCTGACAGAGGCTCTGAGATCGCACAAGCAATCGCTGAAAGCTAATTCCCCAATGGAACATGGTAGAGTAAAAGATCCTGAATCTCCTAACTTTTCTTGAAGAATCCTCTTATCAGCAGCTCGAGATGGAGTAACATCACATTCATCATCTGAATCGTGATACATCTTGATCCTTTCCAGTATCAGATTTTGTTACATCTTTGTGAGGATGAGGAATCAAGTTGAGAACTTCCATCAATGGCATCACTGCTTCAATCTCGTCTGACTGTTTCTCTGCAACTGACTTGTATCTCTCCATCTAGGCTTTCCTGAATTTCCATGGAAGAGCACGTGATGGTAATGGAGTAAGTTTGAAACGTTTTACCATCCTCTCAATTATGGCTGCTTTCTCTTTTTAGGTGGATTAAATGAGATGTGGAGAACCAGAAGAATGGTTGAATTCAACAACAGAGACCTCAATCTGAGTAGAAGGCTCCACTTCTTGAACTGTCCAAGTGATTAAGTCAGGAATAGGTCGAGTTGGCAGCTCTCGATCATGGCAGATAGTGATGACGTGAGCAGTTGTATACTCCTATGGATTATGTATTGACTTCCCAGGAAGTCCTGTAACTTTAGGTGCAGAGGTAGATGCTAATTCTCCTTCCAAGTATCTGACTTTGGTATTCAATGCCTCCACTTTGACATTCAGGTCATTGTAGCTGAAGTCCAGCTTATGGTGCAATTCAGATAACTTCTTAGCAATTTCCAAGGAGCTAGATGCTTGTCCCTGTAGCAGGTGTTGTACCATCTGTTTCATTTCAGCATCAAGAGCAGCAGGACCTTGGTTTTGCTGAACTGCAAACCCAGGTGGTGGTTGGGGCTGGTAGTTTCCCTGAAATTGCTGCTTGGGAACAAAACCTTGGTTGTAGGGAACAAAAGGTTTGTTCTGACCTTGTTGTTGGCTGTGGAGGATACACTTGGTCTTATTAGCAACGTTGGTGCTGCGGTAGGAGAGGTTAGGGTTGTTGGTCTTGAAGTTGTTATACCCTTTGTAGTCACCCTGATTGTTGTTGATGTAGCTAACTTCTTCTAACTGGTTACCCTCTCCATCTTGGACTTGATACTGCTCGTCCTCAACAAGAAAGTGCATATGCTTCTGCTGGCTAAGTAGAATTCTGTCTAGCTTGTCATTCAGCGCTTTGATCTCCTTCCTGTGTTTGTCCTCAGAGTCACCTGTGCCTGGTCCTGTCGCAGTCCTCGTTGTAATTACCATCTGATTGAGCTAGGTTCTCAACCAATTCCCAGCCTTCTTCAACATCTTTGTTCTGGAAATTCCCATTGATGGCGGTTTCCAGAAGCATTCTGATGTGTGTTAAAACTCCTCGGTAAAGAGTGCTGAGCAGAGAGGCTTTCTTGAAGCCATGATGAGGGCATTGGTTGGTGTAACCCTTGAACGCTCCCATGCTTCACATGAGCTTTCACCAATTTTTGGTGAAAAACCAGAAATCTCATTTCTGAGTCTTGCAGTTTTGGCATTGGAGAAGAACTTTGCTAGAAAGGCCTTCTTGCAATCATCCCAAGTGGTGATTGAGTCATGGGGCAGACTCTTCTCCCAATTGTGTGCTTTGTCGCCCAAGGAGAATGGAAACAACCGGAGCTTGAATTCGTCTTCACTGACACCGTTGATTTTGGGTAGGTTGTAGAGCCTATCAAATTCATCAAGGTGGTCGAGTGGATCTTCCATTGGCAGACCATGGAATTTGTTCCCCAGAATCATCGAGATGAGACCACTCTTAATCTCGAAGTTTTTGTTCTGGATAGCAGGAGGTGCAATTCCTTTCCTTTGACGATGGTCCCGTGGTGCATCTCCAACACCAATGTTGGCAGGGCCATTATGTTGATTTTGTTCGTCAGCCATTTCGAGTGGGTGCTGGGGTAAGCACCAATGTTGGCCGGCCCATTCTGTCTGTTGGTAGGGCCATTCTGTCTGTTGATTTTGTTCATCAGCCATTTCGAGTTGATCTAAGCAAGTTTGAAATATCAAATGTAACAAACAAACACCCAATTGGCAACAGCGCCAAATTGATAATAGGTTTTTAAGATCAATTAATCCTAAAGCACTATCATGTCGTTGTAGTACTGAAGGTTGTCAATCCCAATGAGTGTGATGCTAACAATCAAGATGCAATCAGAGTTCACAGAGTCAAGCCAAACAATAACAGGTTTTTGTGTGTTCTAACAGTCCTAAGTGAACATGCATAAAACAGAAAATAAGACAGAAACAATAAAACACTCGACCAACACAGCTCGTTGTAGAGCACTGGGTGTGGTCGAGTGACTGGTCGAGTAACAGGCAGTAAATGAAACAAAGATACTCGACTGTACAGTCTGTTGCCAGACAACTGGGTGGTCGAGTATCACGTCGAATAACAGGAAAGAATTGCAAAAACTAAGCAACATGTGACAATATGCAGTAAACAACAGCAGAGTAAACAAAAAAATCAATTAGATAAAGAAATTCCCAAGGATGGGGTAATTGAGTAGTTTTGTTTCCTCAGTTTACAGGTGATCGACATGCTCAATAAATTATCCCTAGACAACAAGTTCATTAACCAAATCTAAGTGCCACCGCAATAGAGACCCTCAAGTTAAACTAGTCTCAAACTCAATCACCATTGACGAGAGCTAACCTAACAGGCATTACGAATCAACAAGTTAAAGCCAAAACGCTCCTTGCAACCAATACCTTGGTATAGAGCCACGAATTTCTGGAATTAGTGGTTCAGACATTTCATCGAAAACGTGTTGGGCGCAGAAATGTCTGGGCTCATATTCCAATTGATCAGAAGGCAATGGGCATTAACAACAACTATTCCAGAAGGGATCTATAAATCAAACCCAACCACCTAGCATACTGAGAATTCTAAACTACTCTAAGCCATCCTCAGAAACCTAGTCACTACTCATACATCATTGTAGAAAGCATAAACGATGATAAGAATGAAAACATGATATCAACAGAGTAATAACAAGATGATAATAGGATGAACAATAGTAAACAAAATCAAAAGCAAATACTGAATAGATTAAGAAAAATCCGGATTACAAAAACGTCAAGAACACAGTGTCTACAGAATAAAACTTCGATTATCAAAAATGTAAAGTACATGCTACTTATAGTGAAATATTCTGAAACCCTAATACTCAGAACGACACAGTATTGGGACGGATTAATAACTGTACTCTTCTTTTCTTCCTTTTCTTCCTTGCGCTCAAGTGTCTGGTTGAATGTGGAATGGGGAAGACTATGAAGCTGGCAGTCGAGTATGTAGTCGAGTGATAGAGATGGTGGTACTCGGCTTGGTGGTAGAGTGATCGAGTGAAGGTGATGAAGGTACTCGACCATGTGGTCGAGTAGGGTGATCGAGTGAAGGTGATGTGGTGGACGTGATGATACTCGACCAGGGGGTCGAGTGATGTGATCGAGTGGTTGTCTTGGTGGTACTCGACCAGGGGTCGAGTGGTGACGTGAAGTGATGAAGTCTTCTACTCGACCAGGGGTCGAGTGATCTGTTGAGGTTGTGAAGCATCTACTCGACCAGGCGGTCGAGTGGTTTCACATGATCAAGTCCGCTTCTTCTAGTTAGCTCGTCAACAGCTCGAAATCACCTGAAATTAACACAAATATGCAACATGCATGCAAAACTATCCTAAACATGCAAAGTGATGACAAATGATGAGAAATGGTATGAAACAGTGGTGATATGATGCAATAGTGATAACAAATGGATGCTCAAAACATGTAAAATGCACATTTATCAACTAACAATAACATTGGTTGCTTAGAAGAATAAGCACTCTTAACCTCACCACATTTTGCAAAAAAGTTGGGCTGCTTGACGACTTTTTCTTTCTTTTGTTTCAGATGTATTTTATCTTGATAAACCTCATGTAGAGTCATAGGGACCAGAATAGTCTTCCCTCCTTTAAACTCAAATGAATGACGATTAGTGAAACCATCATGTATTACCTTCCTATCAGATTACCACGGCCTTCCAAGAAGAATAAGTCCAACTTCCATTGGTAAAACATCACATAAGATCTCATCTTCATACTTCCCGATAACAATGGGCACAACCACTTGATTTTTAACCCTCATTTCGCCACAATCATTAAGCCACTAAAGAACGTATGGTTTCACATGTTTTTGCACTTTCAATCCAAGCTTCTTAACCATAGTTTCACTTGCCACATTCGTTACAACTCCCTCCATCAATGATGAGGCTGCAAACTTTCCCGTGCACATGACAACCCGTGTGAAACAAGTTTTCTCTCTGTTCTTTATCATCGGTCTTGGTTTGGATGCTCAAAGTTCTCCTAGATACCAACAACTCACCCTTAGCCGGCAGCTCCTCATTCTCTTTCAATGAAGAAGGTGATCTGGAATCTCCTCCTCGGACTCTATATCTCCATTATCCATGTGATTCGTGACATTTGTATGATGTCCTTTCCCTTTCCCTTGACATTTGTAACACCTAACATCACGAACTCTAGATGTAGAAATTTCAGCCTTTCCTTTGTAATCTTGAACTGCAGCATATGGTTAATTTCAGCCCTTGAACTGACAATCGGCTTATAGCTGCTGGTTCTCTCCTCTCTTTGGTAAGTAGGCTTAACAACGGTTCCTGAACCATAACTAGATCATGAAGAACTCTTCGTCTTAACTTGCTGCTCAAACAAAATCGCCTTGTGCAACATCTCTTCTATTTCAACATAGTATTGAGTCTCCAATCTGTTTTGAATATCTCTGTTCAAACCTCCAAGAAACCTTGACATAGTTGCTTCTCTATCCTCGGAAATATCAGCCCGCAACATCAAAGTTTCCATTTCTTTGTAGTACTCTTCGACATAACGGTTCCCTTGTGTAAGATTCCTCAACTTGAGATGCAGCTCACGGTGGTAGTGACTAGGGACGAACCTCTTCCTCATAATAGCTTTCATTTCGGACCAAGATTCCAATGGAAGTTCTTGCTTACACCTCCGTGAAGTAACTAGTTGATCCCACCAACTCAAAGCATAGTCATAAAATTCGGTAGCAACAACTCTTACCCTATTGATCTCGGTGTAGTGTTGAAAATTGAAAACCAATTCAATCTTCTTTTCCCATTCCAAATAAGCATCTGGATCATTTTTTCCATGGAATGGTGGAATTTTAAGCTTAAGACCTCCAAGATTGTCTTGCAAAAGATCTCTACCTTCATTAGCACGTCTATGGTGTCTCCTATGACTATTGCGAGATAAAGAGCTCCTATGCCCATAGTACTGATCTGTAGCTTCATCTCTTTGCTCAAGCTGCTCATCAACTCTTCTTTGTACTCGAGGACGAGTCTGCCCTAATTCTAGTTTCTCATGAAACACTTGGCGAAAAGCATTCAGTTTGGTGTCCATCATTTTCTCAAAGGCTTCCACCAAAAGTTTGTTGTTGCGATTGTGGTTAGTCTCTTCCTCTTCAGTTTCAGCCATTCTTTCTGCAATAGAGACAACAAAACAACACCAGTAACTAGTTCTTTTGAAACAAACACGAACAGACCCTTCAGATACCCTAGAATCCTAATTACGATAGTTTCACTTGTTGGGATGCTAAAAACTACCAAATCGTTTCCAAATATTTCAGAAATTTTTTCAAAAATAGTAGACTCTTTTCCAAACCTGTGACAGTTGATTTCGCAATTTTAACACACGCCAATTAATTATAAAAATTAAATGAAGGTGACAGACGGAAACAGATTTGAAGATGAAAAGACACAAAATGGTGAGATTGAAGACTCAACTTTCAGAGTGTGCTTTGATACCACATGATGAGATCCTCCCAAGGACTCGACATTCTTAAGTTGAGCAAAGGATAGAGGTGGCTGTGAAGCCGTGATAATGGATCGATTTGAATGAATCGATGGATATCACAGAAGCTTGCAGAAAGGCTTCAAAATACCAAAAGAGACTAAGGGTTTTGCTGGATATACACACCAGCAAGATGATCTTCTTAGAAAAGGTTTTTGATTAAAAGAAAGATAAGTTCTCAAAAGAGAATACAAGAGTATATAAAGAGAAAAAGAAGAGAAGATGACGAGACAAGTCTTGGAACAAGCTCCAAGGCTGCCTAGAACACAACAGAAATTAAAAACAAAGTTTAAAATTCAAAAGTAACCCTTCAACGTCAAAGGCCACGAAATTGTCTCTTTATTTTAGTGGGCTTGGGCCTTGAATCATCAAAATGGATTATATGAAGCGAATACATAAGCCTCATTAAAAACCTTCCTTTGGAAAATCCATTGGGACAAAACCAAAGGCAGGGAAAAAGAGCACTCATGAATCACTTATCCATCTTGATGAGGTCCTTGAGCTTGAATCAAAACCAAAGAGGTAGTGACTTG
>Ga0041059_1002555_pt1 | contig 13428 bp, 7 predicted proteins | sample AraColnosormetaG_FD_56232 | JGI IMG/M metagenome (GOLD analysis project Ga0041059, IMG submission 56232) | Arabidopsis roots microbial communities from North Carolina, USA - Col MF nosort | ecosystem: Host-associated > Plants > Roots > Unclassified | place: USA: North Carolina | collected 2013-09-02
TTTTTTTTTTTTTTTTGTCACATCATTTAGTCATGAACTTCACGAATCACCCAAAAACAAAAAAAGACTATACAACAATAATTTTGGTCATGACTCATGAACCTAAAGAATCCACTAGATTTTAAGAAACTGGCATCTAATAATAAGAGTAAAGCAAAGAGAGAAGAAACCAAACCTCATCCTCGACCTCATCGGAAAGTAAGGGTAGATGAAGCGTCTCTGTAGACTGTATCTGAATCCATAGCAACAAGCTCAGGAGAGTCCACAAGTAATTAAGCGTCGACGTAGCTGAAAAAAGAAAGTATAGGAACAACTTAACAAATCTCAAAACCGGAATATAAATAGAGACGATCACATCATTTACAAAACAAATAGGGTTTTAGAGGGGACGAGGTCGGCTTCTAATATTATCATAATGGGCCTGCGTGATATATTTAGGCCCATATTTGTTTTTTTGAATAAATTATTTTATTAGTCATTTATCGAACGTTTTGATTCGAAGAACGTTACATTTAATTTCCGAAATAAGAGAAATCATTAATTTGGTTTGATTACTTATAGGAAAACAACGAGGACCAAGAACAACTGCAAAAGGCATTGTACATTTTTTGTCGTACAAAGAATTTAAACAGCGACAGCTAAAAAATAACTAGATAAGTAAAAACCAAAAAAAATAAATGAAGGGTCTGAAACACTGGCACAGTAGGGACATCGAAGGGCAGGAACCGGAAATAGAAATGGCATGCGTGAGACCTGTGCCGTTTCCGGTAAGAGATTAACACGTGTCGATAATATATTGGAAGACTTCTTAAGCCGTCGCTTTCGTACGACAAAGACACTGTTCCCTTCGGCGGCTACTGCGCGTCCTTGTCGATTCCTCCGCCGTTTGCCCCCTCTCCTCTCCTCTGTCTCTGTTACTACTATTCAGCTTTTTTTTTTCTTTTGTCTTTTCTTTTATTTTGACTATAACGTATTGATGAGAATAATATTTGATCCCCAACAAAAAGTGAAGTGGAAATTAAATAAAAGATGATACTATTTTGTGGAGCTTTTTGTTGCATTTATTCATTCATTGTTATCAATGAGGCAAAATAGTAGTCACATTTGAATTTCATAATGTATTTATTAGACGTTTCTTTATTGAATGAAATTTTTTGGAAATGGTATCTCTGAAAGTTGCCGATCAAGTTAAAAAAGAAGAAGATATGTTTAAAAGGGTGGTTTTTAGTCAATGTGCATTAAAAATCGAAATGGTGTCGTCTTTCTCTCTGCAAATTTTCGTCCGGTATGGTCCCAACTTGCTTTTTCCTTCACCTTTGAAGTTTTTTACCCACGGAACGTGAAGCTTTTGTACCATTTTCTGTTTTTTTACTATCTTACCCCTTCCGTTTTTAACTACGAATCTTTTTTTTTATTATTGAAAAATTACAGGACTGTGAATACTGAATAGTGAAGAAAAAATACATGAATTAGTAAATGCTGATATTTTTAACCCTTGCAACAACAACAAAAATTGTGTTTTCTTTCAATTTTATAGGAATGAAAAGCTTCATTAAATATCACTCGGTTTATCAAGTAGGGGTTAATATGTATTTTCACCTAAAGAGGACATGACGAAGCATGAACCCATAAAAAGGTACGTATCGCTCGTTAGCAACAAACCCAAAACCAAACAATCCAAACAAAAAACAAAGCTGCAAGCTTTTTGCTCTCTCTCTCTGCTTTCATGGCGTCTTTTACTAACCTCTCTCTTCTCCTCCTCTTTCTCTTCACCGCTACACTCATCACCAGCCAACAAAGCGACGACGACGAAAATGCGTCACCACAACTCGCTCTAGACCCGTCGGAGCAAGAAGCGGTCTACCGAGTTCTCGACTCAGTCAACTCAGCCATCTCATGGCGAACCATCTTCCCCGACGACATCTGCGCTTCACCACCTGACGGCGTCGTTTGCGATAACCTCTACGCTTCTCAAAACGGCGTCGCAACGTCTGTTCACGTCACGGAGTTCCATTTAGGCTACCTCTCGGATTACACTCAAAACCCTCCTTGCTCTTCTAATGCCACGCTTGATCCTCTCCTCTTTACTGCTTTCAAACACCTTCGTAAGCTTTTCTTCTACAAATGCTTCACCGACGCTCGTGCCTCGTTGCCGTTAACAGTCCCGGAGGATTTCGGCTCTGTTCTCGAAGAGTTGGTGTTCATCGAAAACCCATCTCTCGTCGGCGAGATCGGAGCCATGATCGGTAATTTCACAAAGCTGAGAAGATTAGTTCTTACCGGTAACGGGTTTCACGGGTCAATTCCGGGTCAAATCGGCGATTTGGTGAGTCTAGAGGAGATTACACTCTCCAGAAACAGCTTGACCGGTGGGTTTCCGGCGAACGCAACGTCTCGTCTGAAGAATCTAAAAGTTCTAGACTTTAGCCATAACTTTATCAACGGAAACGCCCCTGATTCCATCGGAGACTTGACAGAGCTTCTCAAGCTAGACCTCAGCTTCAATGAGTTCACCGGAGAGGTCCCTTCCGGCGTCGGAAATTTGAAAAAGCTCGTATTTTTAGACTTGAGTTACAACCGTTTCGGGAATTTCGGCGTTCCTCTGTTTCTAGCGGAGATGTCCAGTTTGAGAGAGGTTCATCTGAGTGGGAACAAGCTCGGTGGTCGTATACCGGCGATTTGGAAGAATCTCGAGGGTATTTCGGGGATTGGATTCTCAAGGATGGGTCTTGAAGGAAACATCCCAGCTTCAATGGGTTCGAGTCTTAAAAATCTCTGCTTTCTAGCTCTTGACAACAACAATCTCGACGGACAAATCCCGGAGGAGTTTGGGTTTCTGGACTCTGCTCGTGAAATCAATCTAGAGAACAATAACCTCACCGGAAAAGCTCCATTCTCCGACAGTTTCAGAGATAGAATCGGGAAAAAGCTCAAACTGAGCGGGAATGTAAATCTCCAAGTCAAGAATTCCGATCCTCATCTCGCCGGAAGAGCTCTATATTCATCGGCGAGAAAGGTTTTACCTTTGATTTACTTCCCGGCGACTTTATTGGCTCTTTACATTTCAATAACACAGTGAGGAAGAAGAAGAACACAGAACAGATTAGAGGAAAAGTTTTAACATTTATTATGCTTTTGACCTTTTTGATTAGAGAATGGTAAAGTTTTAATTTTTGGTTGTAATTATTAGTTTCTTCTGGTAATGAAATTACTTCAGACTATGTTCAAAAGTTTCTACAACATTTCTTTACTATTACAAAACTTTAAAGTCTCTTGTTTTCTTTAACGAAAATGAAAATCAAAACCCATTTCTGTCGTCTTCAAATTGAGGCATAGATCTATCGGAACCAGTATCAGACATATAATCAGCTTCTGATATTCGTGATGATCTCGAAGACCCTCCATTACCAGCTTCTTTAGATTTCTTTCTCTTTGACTTCTTTGGAACCTCTGGTAATCCAGCACTATGTTGAGACAAAGAAGAATCTTCATCTTTAGTTGTTCTCCTAGACGATGAGGTAGAATCTTCGTCTTTGGTTCTCCTAGACGATGATGTGCCTTTGTTTGAAGTCCGACGTTTGGTCTTGTCTGATCTTTCTTTGGTCGGAGAACCTTTCTCAGACGATGATTTTCTCGTGGATTTTGGTAGTTTTGGTAAATCTCTAGTCCGACCACCAAACTCTGATTGACATTTCACTGAGGAATCGTCTTCTCCTAATCCTTGAATTGATTCCATTACAGGAGAACTCTTGAAATCGTTCATCTTCCAAAGGTTTTATAACATAACGTTAATTTTTAATATATGTAGATATGTTTGAAATGAACGGTAGGACAGGAACAGAGTAGTACCCAGCTAGGTGCAGTGGCATTATCAGACGGTCCATCCCAACCAATGTGGGCAACATGCTTTACGTCCGTTGGATTTCCTATTTGCATCTCTTCTTCCTTTTCACCTTCTATTGCTTCATATCAAAAATTGACATAAATCATAACCTTTTCATGTACATTCATCTAAAACCCATAGAAGCAATACAACTACAATGTTTGGTTCTATCTAGTATCCATAAAATTTGTAGTGTTTATGTTACTATTTTTAATATAACTCCATAAAATATGTGGCGTTTTCTTGAATAACAACATGCTAGCTTGAAAGTGTTTTGTTTGTTTCATAGTTTGATAGTTTTCACATTCAAGCATATTATAGTCATCATCGAGTTCTAAAATATTGAATTGGAAAAGAAGGAGAGAAGAATAAATAAAAACTCACCAAAAACTTGAGATATGTATCGGAGGCCTTTCAAGAGACTTTTCATCTTGGTACTTGACATTCCAAGTTGCATATATCTCTTCTCTTTGTGGAAACCAAATTCTTGTATCCTAGTTTTGTTTTATTTGTACAAAACGAATGACCGATGAAAGGAACGAAAAAACAACGTGCATATATTAAAAATATCCAAATTTCCTAGCCTAATAAACCAGTTTTAAAATCTACAAAAATGATCTTTATATTTACAAAAATTTGTGACCATAAAACTCTTCAAAATTTAAGGGATAATGAAAAATGAATAAGAGAATCATATATTTAGCTCAAGAATCCATAGTTTTCTTGAGAAAATAATGTTCATCTTGAAAGTTTCATGATCATGCATGTTCTTGTATCCGAAATTTTGTATGAATATGTGAAGAAATATATAGAAGATAAAAAATCGAAAAGAGAAGAAACTATTGCAACACCATCTTAAAAGATATGCAAGATCCCTGATAACAAAAGAAAAAGGGTTTCACTAGATGAAGAAATTAAGGAAAAAAACAAAGAAAATGTTCTTGAAAGAGGTGTGATGATAGCAAAATGACAATAGAGAAATGAGGGGGTAAACAAAGATTGTTTAGATTTTTTCGTTAACTCAATGGTTTAGAATTTTTGAAGAATTCTGAAAAATAAAAGGAAAAGTAGTATAGAGAAAAGATTGCCATCAAACGAATAACTTACAAACAAAGAAAAAAAAAGAAGGGAGGAGATTGGTTTTGTAAAAATATTTTCTATTTAGATTTGTTTTACAAGCCTATTTTTAGGATACTAAATTTTTGGATGCTTTTATGTTTTGTATAGCTTTCTTTTTGTCGTTAAGTTTTGTATTACTAATTCATATTTTGTTTGAAATAAATTGCTCATGAAAGCATCTTTTGATCAATTCAAAAGATTGTTTACTTATCATAGTTTTCTTCGACCATTCTCTACCTTCGTGCTTAGATTATTTTATTACAGTTACATATCTTTGAAAAAATTATCTTTGAAATATGATCAAAAGACACCAAAAGCAATAGAGTAGTTTGAGATGGGGCTTATGAAAACATCATGAATTTCGAGAAACGGCACGCAGGTATAAATTCTTTGCACACATTATCAACAAACGAATTTATAAGATACAACAGTGAAACTCAAATACATAGGAACAGAAAGATTACAGAAATGAAAGAACAAAATAATCAGAGCATTCTCATCGATACCTCCCCCAATCTTTATTAGAACTATCGACCTCGGCTGTCGACCCAATTTCATGCGAAGATCGATATAGACATCGGTCTAACAAAATCGGATAGTTAAAGGTCAGGCAATGTCATTCCTTAATGCTTACTATTAGCCTGCAAGAACATTTAACATATCAGTAAGGACAAGTAGTAGAAGATGAAGAAGAAGATGATCAGAAAATAGTAGTCACCTTTTTCAGGAATTTTTCATGAATCTTCAACGCTTCTTTACACGCTTTTCTCGCGTCCAAATTACCTGCAATACCTCCCAATATCTGCAAACCAACCAAAGAAAATAAACACAACTAAATCGCCATAAAACCAGAGAAGAGTGAAATTTCTTAAAAGTTTTTTTTTGGCATATAGAGAGAGACCTGAACAACGTCATCTAGGCCTTTAGCTTCCTTCAAGAGACGTTTGTTCTTTGTTTCAAGAACACTAGCCACAACAAAAACAGCAAGCGTGTTGTGTTGCTCGTTCTGGCCACTCTTTATATATTTTCTCTCAAATTTTCCATACTGCTTAAGTAACCTCGGATCCTGTCCTGAGGAGTTGTTCATGTTCTGTGGTTCTTCGTATGATGCAAACTTGTTTGGATTGTATTCCATAGCCCACATCAGCTGAAACAAAATTCTATCTCACAGTCTTATTATCAGCTCAAATCAAGACAACACTCTAAACCCTAAAAGAACATGAATTGGGTTCTCTCAGGTGAATGAAAATCAAATTCACATCCCCATCATCAGCTTATGACATCAAGAAATGCGGACAGTTATTGTAACCAAAGTAGAAACATAAACAGAATCTTGTTACCTCCCAAAGGTACAAAGCATCAAGGAAGGAAAACTCTCTTCTGAACAATACCATCAACATTCGTATAGCAAACAGATACTCTCCACCGTCGAGATCCTCTGTTGTGGGAAAAAGAGTATAACGTCTTAACTAACCATGAGAAGTGCAAGAGAAAAAAACAAAGCTCAAAATGGAAAGGCAAAAGGAAGGAGTACCAAGATGTTGATGGAGCCGAGGATCAACGGTTTTAATGACCTGTGAGAGCATACCCAGCTGAGTCTGGACGCCCATTGATGTTGCTGTTGTCCTGAAATTTTCTCTCTGAAATTCAAGAAAAAAAAACCCATGAAAAACAAAAACAAACCCAGAGATGAAACAGAACAAGACAGAAGCTTTAGATCTTTACTAGTCTTCGCATTGCACGCTCAAAGCACCAGAAAGCGTCGGCTTCATCTTCAAGTAGGATTATCATGGGGGAACATATGTCGTTCATTCCTATACAAAATGGATGATTAATTCCTATTCTTTTACATGTTCTCCTGTATTGAAGATTCAGTATTAAGACCAAGGTGGACTTACCCTGAACATAGCCAATATCAGGATTTAACCATGTATAGATGGAAAGAATATCCCATAGTCTTGCTTGATTACTTTCACTCTCATAAAAGCAGAGATACCGATCCGTTCTAACAACATCGAGACCTGCAACAAAATTGTTATCTTATTAGCAGTTCTTTAAGAGCACTTAACATATTTCTGAATTCTGACACTTGTACAGAATGCTAGAGAAGATAAACTTATTGAGTAGTTAACAATACCGATTTGACTCAACACAAGCATCCACTGGAGCACACGCTTGTCTGTTATAGCGGTTTTCACAACCCATTCTTGATTGTCTACTGAGGATTCTTCTAATGGCTGCCCATCTTCCGCAACAACTGCCATCGTGACAAACTTTCCGCTACCAACAAGAGGAACCATATTCTTACATTCTTCTTTCCAAGCATAATACTGCTCCCTTAGATAATAAGTACAGCAAAATTAGCTACGAAGTGCAATGTCAAGAGCAGAAACAATACACCAGTAAGCATTCAGTAAGTACCTTCTGTGATTCCTCAACTTGTTCCGTTCTTCAAAAGTGCTGTCTGGATCGTAAGCTCCTAACAAAAACTCCCAAACCTCTCCTTTGATTGAGGGATGAATTCCCTGAAAATGTAGCCTAGTGAGCATTAAAGCCATAGACCAAAAGATGAGTTATCACACCAAGATAGACTTACCCCTCGCTGTATACGGCGAAGAACTCTTTCCATATCCAAATGTCCATCTCCAGTAAACGCAGCGTGCCATTTTCTAGCACTAAGAGTTTTACCAGCCTGATCATATCCCAAAATGAAATACTCAAACTTTGAAACAAATTTGATTGATCAAGAACATAGATGGTCTAAGAAAAAGACAAACCCTTGATTTAAATCGAGTCCTGGGAACATCTGCTACACATTCTTCTCTAACTGGATAGAAACCTTGCAAATCTTCACCTCCGGATTTCCACATAAATCCACAACAAATCATACAAAGCTTCACTTTTTTTTCTCTGGGTCAATCCAGATTCAGAGCAAACCTATTATAGACTATCATCCCTGTACAAATTCATCAAAACAACTAACAACAATCAAAATTGACCCTTAAAAATCTTATGTAGCTAAAAGTCAAGTTTCTCCAACAAACAAAAACTCCAATTTTAAAGGAAGTACCAGACTTATGAGAATACAATCTAAACATTGTCCCAGTTCCGGCAAAAACATAACCTTTAAGCAATCAAGTTTGTACCTTGTCGGATTCAACATCATGAACTAGAATGCTAAATCGATCTTCGTGCTTCGTACTCCGTATTGATCAATCGAAATTCAGAGAATTTAAATGTTGGAGCGAGGAAAAGGCCCTGCGTCACGACAAGGTCACCGACGGAGGCTGCCGTTAAACTTGACGGTTTCAAACGACGATAGTTGGCGTACACGTTATACACTTGGAAACGACGTCGTCGAATTTAAAGGTATAAATTCATATGTAACACAAAATTAAAACTGTAACATTGAATTAAACTCAACAAATTGTCATGATTACAATAAAGTGTGTAAAAATTGATACAAAATCCAGAGAATTTGATAATACATGAAAAATTGGGAGTTTCGTGGAAACAAAGGACCAAACAACATATGTAAAGAAGAATCCAATTTACAGCAAAGAGCCAATTGATGAAGGCTTCATTTGCGGATCGAAAGAAGCTCGAAGCTTCTGAGAGCCTCGTCTCGTGCTGTTCTTGAAGCGGCTACTCGGTCGCGGTTAAAGGCAGATGCTGTCTTTGACTCGTATCCACTCACAGCAGCTGCTGCTTGGGTTCTTTGGAAGACTGATGGTCGGACACCGCCACCGCTTGAGGCTACGCGGCTCGAGTCCCGGCTCTCCCTTTGTTCACCTGATGAGCTTGGTCTACTTCCTGAGGCTACTGCTCTCCTCGAAGCACTGCCGTATCTGGAAGTGTTTCTTCCTTTCTCAGATACCATATTCTGACAATATCAAATAAATTGATATATCAAGAACGAGCAAGATTGATTTCTTGAAAAGTGTTAAAATCACTAAGCACGTTCTATAATGTAATAACAATATATCAAAATTTTGATATATATAAGATGATGATATTATTTTTTACCACAGCAGGTTTCATTGAAGGAATTTCGTCAAGAGTTCGATGTCTGGTATGGTTTTGATGGGGACTGGGTCCTCTAACGTTCCTTCTCGCAAATGCTTCGACCGCACCTGAGAATTTATCGCGGATGTTCCCTACTGTAAGACATAGACAGGATCACAAAATCAGAACCGACCACCGTTTAGCGAAGAAGAGTTATATGATTCTTAACTGTAGAAAAAAGTCAAGGGTTACCTGAAATCCTTTCAGGTTTTTCAGCAGACGGTCCCGCACCCATCCCTGGTTTACCGGTACGATGCTGAAGAAGAGATCAATACGAAACGAAAGTGAGTATGTATAGTCATACTCGATAGAAAAATCTACAGACATGTGTACTCACCCTTTCATGTGTACTGGAATGGGACCTGGCACTACTCTGAGGGTGTTTCAATGCAGTCCAGTCGAATACATAATCAAACTGATAACCTGATACCGCGAATCCATTCGTTAAAAGAGTGAAACATTTATAGAAATATCAAGGAAGATTTCAATATCTAGAAAATTTGACAGTAACTAGTGAGGGCAATCAAAGATAAAAAGCAATTCCAGGCATAAAAAAAAAGCATTGGTATAACAAAATGTCACAACACAGAACTGTACTGTGAAGTCCCTTAGGGAAAAAATAACCAAAACAGAGCAAATGCAAACCTTCACGGATAAACAAGTCTCGGAAAAGTCTCTTTAGATATGAGTAGTCTGGTTTGTCTTCGAATCGCAGAGATCTGCAGTATTGAAAGTATGATACGAATTCGGGTGGATATGACTTGCACAAGACCTGTTAAAGTATGGTAGAACAATTAACCCTTCATTTATGTGACAATGAGATGGCTGATCTAACTTCAGTCAATGGTATCTAAGCCATATTATGTCTTTACCTCTATAGGAGTTGATACTTTCTTCTCGCTAATTCTGTCATACTTTTGCTTCTTTGTGCCAGCTTTTAGTCCCTGCCACGGTAAGCTGAACCCGAAAATCCAGAAAAGTTAGACCAGAACAAACATGTCCAAAGATTTAGTCAGACAAAAACGGATCTGTATGCACAAACCTTCCTCTCAGGAAATACATGAGTACGTAACCAAGAGACTCCAGATCATCCCTCCTACTTTGCTCTGCCAACAGATATGCAAACATCCACACATTTTAGGAATTGTATATATGACTTTGGAGCAAATTCTCGAGTGGTTCTATGTATTGCTTACCAACTCCTAGGTGAGTGTTGACACTAGCATACCGAGCTGTGCCCGTAAGGTTCTTGTTTTCTCTGCAAAGAAAACAACATGAGTATCTGTAAGAATTTAAGTTAAAACAAAATAAAAGAAGTAGATAAACAGGAACATGAAAGCACCATAAATCACCTATAGGGGATATGCCTATGTGTTTGGAGATCCCTATACTTCTTTGCAAGCCCAAAATCAATGATATACACCTAGATACACATTATTCAGAACATAATTTAGTATCCAGGTCAGCTAAGAAATTCTGTTTCTTACACTATTAGACATCCAAATGAACAAATATTCGATGGAAAGAAAAAAAAAAGCAAGAACTCATGTTCATAACCATAGTACCATACCAACAGTAAACTAAAAAGAAGAGGATGGAATCTAACATAACGTTATTTGTGGGAAACAATCTACCAACAGAAAGAACATAAAAACAAGCACCTGGTTTGCTTTGCGACCAAGTCCCATCAAGAAATTGTCAGGTTTGATGTCACGGTGAAGAAACCCCCTTGAATGCATATATTCAACTCTGCTAATCTACAATGATCAACAACATTTTAGGTGGAACTCCAAACTTGTAAAATCATTTCTTCTGCCTTGAAAAAGTGAAAGCAACAATTGAAAATACTCACCAGTTGATCTGCAAGCATCAAAACTGCCTTCAAAGTAAGCCTCCTATTGCAGTAGTTGAACAAGTCTTCCAAACTCGGCCCAAGCAGATCAATGACCATCGCATTGTAGTCTCCCTGAACCCCAAACCACTTAAGGCTGGGGATGCCACCTTCACCACAGAAAACAAATTAAATCCCGAATGCGATATCAGATGAGCAGGGTTCAAATGCTATGTTTCACAGCTAGAGAATGTTTTTTCATAAAATTAGCACAACGATATCTCTACAGATTTTGACCAGAAAACTCATCTCAGAGTTGTAAACTTACTTCCTCCTTGTAGAAGCATGTATATCTTCGACTCATAATGAAGTTGGGGATGCTTAGTTTTCGCAGGCTCCTTCAAAGTTTAACAGAACGTTAGACATATTAAGTTTTCGATAATTAAGAAGCTATGGAAGATACATCAACTAATTGATGCAATGGACTCATTGTCGCATGTTTTACTCAAAAAAGAATGAAGCCAAAACAATGAAATACCTATTTCATAATAGCTATTACAAGTAAAAATTCAATTTTGACTCGTCACCTCAATCTTAAATCACATGTTATTGTCACAAAATGATGAGAAAGAGGACAAGATGCGAATAATACCAGCTTAACAGCTGCTTCCTCTCCGGTTTGCAAACTTACGGCTGAAAATATAATTCAACAAGAACAGATTCAATTCACATAGGGGAAAAAGTTAAATCACACAAAATTGAATACATACTAATAAGAACAGATCACAGAATAAAAATATATATTTAAAAGAAGCAATCTTTACCAAGAAAAAGTTCTCCAAAAGAGCCACCACCGATCTTCCGACCAAGTTTAAACTTTCCCCCAATAACATTATCCATTTTCAAGTCCATTCAAGAACACCCTTTAATTACTTTTCAAAAATTCACCTGGAAGGCGGATTTAAATGCCCTAATTTAGAATCAGCTGCTGCATAATCACCATCTGAGATCGAAACAGGTCAACGGGACAAGAAGAAGACAACGAATCGCCTCTCCTGCGTGTGAAAAACCATCAATCCAATTCTCGTGCGTGACTCTCAGGGCGTTGAAGAAGAGTTGAATCGCCGAAACAAACGAATCAGACAGAGAAGGAAGTCATTGGAAATAATCAGACAACCCAGATTGCTTTGTCACATTCCCCAAATCAAAAAGGTGACGAATTGATTGATATTTCTTTGGCGAAAGAAAAGTTGACCCAGTACAGAGAAAGAGAATAATAAATGGGCCTAACACTTCTATTAATAGGCCCGGCCCAACTGTTTCAACTAATCGGCCCAAACATTTCTTTGTGGGTTGCACACCAAATTGTGCTCGGACTAGTTGTGGTTGAGGCTTTGTGCATTTAGAAACACGCAACTCGCAAGACTAGTTGGTATGCGTTCTTGGGAGTCTCTATCAAGGACATATTGGTCTACACGGGTAACAATCAAGGTCCTAAAACAAAAACAGTTTATATAAACAGACTAGAGAGTAGCTTTTGAGAATTATTATCTATGACATTTATACCAATCATTAATGCTAATAATTCACGCTTATGGATATGTTGTCTTGTCTTTATCATAGAAGCGACGTTGGAGTCATTGGGCCTGATCCACCTGTCTTAGGCCCACTTTGCAACGTGGAATATGTAGAGGATATTTCTTTCTGCTGCTGCACACATGAATGTGTCGAGAGAGAAAGGCTATTGGCTATTGCTATTGGTCAGTGATGAAGTCATGAAGAAGCGTCAATGGCAAGTCTAGTGAGTCCACGTAGTCAATAAACCCGAAACGTCTAGATTGAGATTTTTCATATCAATGAATGAAGCTTGTAAATTACTCATCATTATTTTTATTTTTTGCGGACAAACTTTTCGCAATGGTATCTTTATTTAGTTTCAACTAAGGAATATGCTTAATTTTTAAGATCTTTGACTCATTTTTTCTCCTTGATCGTCGTTTAGTAGTAACATTTAGTCGCCAGTTTATTTATAACTTAAAAGTAATTATTTTTTCAGAGGGATTTCAGTTGGATCAGGACACGGTTATGTCATAATCATGTAATAAAGTTATTGTTCTCATTAGTTTATTGTGTTTCCTTGTGTGCTTAAGATTCGTTTGTCATTCTGTTGGTTGGTGGTAAGCAAATTAATTATGTATTTTTATACTTTACTATATATTTTGTTACTGCATTTTTTTGTTTTGGTTAACAAGAGTTCAGAATCTTAGGTCTTTTGTATTTGTATTTGACTCATTTAGAATCTTAAATGCATATTTTCTTATTTGGAGATTTTAAATCTTATTGACACGATTCTAAATATGGTTAGGGACATCATAGAAAAAAAGGTCCGTTACCATTGATTGTAATAAGGCTTGGTTGGACACAAACACAGAAAGAAAATCATTGTACATATTGATAAAAGTAACCCGACCCCGATAGATTGAGTAGATTTCTCAATTAAGAAAAGTTAAAAAGTGAAAAAAAAAAAAAA
>Ga0041059_1002556_pt1 | contig 13425 bp, 8 predicted proteins | sample AraColnosormetaG_FD_56232 | JGI IMG/M metagenome (GOLD analysis project Ga0041059, IMG submission 56232) | Arabidopsis roots microbial communities from North Carolina, USA - Col MF nosort | ecosystem: Host-associated > Plants > Roots > Unclassified | place: USA: North Carolina | collected 2013-09-02
GTATATATATAATTGTAATGTATATATATAATTGTAATATATATATATATATATATATATATAATTGATATATTTATACAATTATTAATTTATGATATTGATGGACCATATATTTACTTAGGACTTTCAAAAAAATTATTATCTTATTAATTTATTGATTTGTGTCACTATTTTACTCTAGTACCAACTCGGGATTGAAAGAATTTATTATTTTATAGAGATTATTAATTTATCGAGTATCAATTTATAGAAGTTTTACTGATTGCAATTTAAGTTTTTTGGATAACTTTGATTAACGGAAAGATTCAATTATTTTATTATTTTAATATTCTCACACCTAATTTTTTTTTTGGTGAAGTGAGGGAGACAGTGTTTAATTAAAGAAAAAAATAACAATTACACTACAACATGTCGTGAGCTTGTAGCTCCACTAGTATCAGCAGCCGAGATCGAACACACGCAATCTGGCAAAGAATCAAAATAATCAAAACATACGGAAAGAGAAAACGCATAGTTCGCCAAACCGTCAGCAAGACGATTCGCCTCCCTATACACATGAACAATGCGGACAATCCAGTCCTTCGAAATGAAACCATAGCACAAGCGTACTAGGAACGATAATGGGTGAGACTCACTAACCCTTGTCCGTAAAAACCCGACAACCATCTCCGTGTCAACCTCCAATTCCACTCTCGAAGCCTTCTTCTCCCATGCCAAATACAACCCATAATACATTCCCCAAAGCTCCGCAAAAAGGGCAGAACATATTAATCAAGCCAGGACGTTCCCATCGTCATTGAAATGTTTTACACTAGATGATTACGCTCAAGGACAATTATGAGTTTACTATTTTACTATTCCCACCTAATGTTTTACACTAGATGATTTGGACAATTATGATTTGGTATATGTGGCAAGTGTTGTTTATGGATATCAATGATTTAAATAAATTTATAATAAACTAGACTACAGCCCAGACTTTGTGCGTGCTTAAAACTATTCATGTAAAATATTATGTATAAAATTATTATCTGGGATCGAAGATCTCTTTGTATAAAACGAAACATATGATAAACGTTGTTATGTTCTATTCAGTTACAAATATTTTATGTAAGAATAAATTTTCATTTTTCATTTCACCTTTGAAATATTTGAGCATGAAAAAAGCTTACATGTGGTGGAAAAAGTTTTAATGAAATATTATCATTTTATAGCAAATATGTTTTTTTGTGTCTTTTAATAATTAAATTCAGATATTTTATGATTGGTGACCATAATCCTAAATTGCCCTAATATATGATTACATGTAGACTCTTGTAAAAAGTAATATTGTCAACTAAATAAAACTAAAAGATTGATAGTAGGGTGTCAATCTAATTAGGTAAGTTTCCTATAATAACGATGCAATCATGTACTAAGTCAAGCCAAGTCTAGATGATTTGAATTATCTAACAACCTAAGTGATCATGCAAGAAACTAACAAAACTATACTAAGCAGGAATTAAAGAACATGAGTGATGAAAGTAAGAAGTAAACTACAGACCATGAACTATCAATGCATAAACTTGAATAATAAACTAAGTAGAGAAAAGAAAAGATGCTCGGCCGAGCATTGAACATGCAGGTCGAGCAAACACGTTGAGCAAATTAAGTTGAGTAGATGAATTAAACAAAACGAGCAAATGAACAAAAGAAAATGAGCAGATGAGTAACAACACGAAATTCAATCAATCTAAGCGAAGCCGAGCTCTTAAGAGTGGGGTAGTTGGTTCTAGTGGACTCCTAAATCCATTTAGCTAACTAACAAACTCAATCAAGCTATTCCTAGACAATAGATTCATAATCAGATCAATACACTCTCGTGACAATGATCCTCATAACTTTACCATCTCAATTCTCATTGATGAAACATAGCAAAGCACGCATTAAACAACAATCTATTAAAGTCAATAAGCAGTCTAAACATCCAATCTATTGGGTTAGAATCTACAAATCTCAGGAATTAGTTGGTTCAGACATTTCATCAAACACATTTTGGGTGTAGAAAGTCTGAGATCAATCTCTAGTTGATCAGAAAGGAAATAGCACTAAGAACTCCTAATCCATAAGGGAATCATGCATTAAACACTTAGCTAGCTAAAGAAACAGAGGAATCCACCTAAACCTAACTCATCCTCAAGAACTCTGAAGAACACTACTCAAAAACAATGAGGAGCAACATAGAACAAAACTCAGAAAAATCATAAAACCCAAAAATCATTATAAACTTAGTATGCAATAGATTTAAGCAAGGTAAACAACTTTGTAGTAGAAAAAATTATTGCAAAAACTTAAAGATTCAATAGGAAATTAAAGGAACATATTTATGATTTTTACAAAAGAGGCAAAGAAATCTCTAGAACAAAAGAAATAAAAAAGGAATTTCCATTAGGTAAAGGGAAGGGGTCTATTTATAGCAAATACTAGGTTGACCTAATTCGCTAGAAGACAAAATAGAGAGGCGGTTTGGTCCAACTCAACCTAAGGTCGAGCAGGTGCAAATCTTCAAGATTTACTTTTTCTTCACTTGCTCGACATGCACGACCGAGCAAAAAGGTCGAGCTTAACACAAATCTTCCAAAATGGCTTCTAATTTTCTGCTGTAACTGTTACACTGTTGCGGCTTTTGATGTACCACTCAACCTTATCCCGTGCATAGATCTCAAGCATAGCTTCATTTCTTCGTGAGGCATCTCTTTAGCTTGACCAATCGATCACATCTTGTGCATAGACCCCGAGCTCAACTTCTTAGTTCCAAAAACTCCCAAAATAGGTTCAAAAGCACTTGTTTTACCTAAAAAACACTCCATATGCAGATATGCCATGCAATGCTATGCAAAACATGAAAAGGGAGAAAAAGGTCTATGAATGCATAAAAAGAAGCATGAAACCAAACTAAATGTATGGAAAATAAGGGCTTAAAACGTGTAAAATTTGGTGTTATCAAAGATTGAGGGAGTAATATGGGTTCATATATGTTTCACAATGTCATTCCTACAATTTCTACTTCTTTGAGGTTTTAAAATAGATATTTCATATAAAGCATCTTAAAATTTATTATTTTACATGTATATTTTCTTTTGGTATGAACAACACTACTAATATAGAATTAATAAACTTTCCAAATTTAACCGTCGAAAGTTTTTAGAATGCTGATATGGAATAATATTATTGGTTATTTAAAATCACATTTAAACAGTTTGATAGACAAATAACTCCAACTTTTAGGGGGTGTATTCAAATTAGAATTTAAAGTGATTCGAATTTCATGAGACTTTTTAGAATTCATGTTTGAATAACATAGAATTTATAAATTCTACACAAATCTCTTAAAATTCCACTTTCAATACACCCTCCTTAGATAGATAAAACTCTATTGTTCATATGTTATCAATCAGAGTTTAATTTCAATTGAAAATAACTATCAAGTTATCCATATATATATCTTTTGTGGAAGCCAATTAACCCAGTGGATAGGGGTTTAAAGGATTTACACCAAATGTTTAGAATTAGATTACCAAAAAGTGCATCTTCTTGCAGATTATCGGAGGTTCTAGAGGAAAATTTATCGGAGGTTCTAGAGGAATGCATGTAGAGCCGTATGTTGTAGTCTTGTGTGTTGCATGAACATTAGGTCTATTGATATGTTGTTTTTTTTGGTATTTTAGGTCCTTTGTCTAACCTTTGTTTTGAGTCATCTATCATGTCGTAGTCCATGTATTACGTCTTTTTTTGTTGCGTCTTGAGTCTTTAACAGGTCTTAGGTACTAGTGAAAAGATTGGATAGTTTTGACCTCGTTTGGCTTGAAAAAGGATGAGAAAAGCTGAACCGAGGAGAAAGAAGGAGTCAAGGAGACGGTTAGACTGATCGGTCCGTGCATTGACGAGGTGGGCAGAGACGGTTAGACCGATCGGTCCACCGCCAGACCGATTGGTCAGTGCTTCATTGATTCGGCAGAGATTGTTGGACCGATCGGTCCACCACCTGACCGATTGGTCCACCAGAAGACCGATCGGTTCGGCTTCACGATGAACGGTTCCGGTATTCCTTAACCGGATTTATCTTCTATTTTCTGTAATTAGTTATAAAAACCCCAAAACCTAATTTTATTTTTACGCTTCTTTTTCTGCAACATTTGGAGAGTATTTTTGTAAGCTACTACCTTTGGGATTAGAGATTCATCCTTCTTGATAATTTGGAGAAGATTTCTAACCCTTATTTCTTATTTATTCAATTTGAATTATGTTTGCTTTCATATCTCTTTACTTCATTTCTATTGCTATGTGTGAATAATTCTCCAATTGAATTTTAGGGTTCTAAGTAGAAAGTCAATGAATTAGTAACTAAATTGTTATACAGAGTTCTCAATCTTTGGGGTATTCATTTTCTGTGTCTTTAATGCTAGAATAGGATTGATCACTTCTTTTTAGAAATTAGGTTTTTGTATGCATTAAAAGTGTTCGACAGAGACCTGAATGAATATAAATTGATCATTGTATTTCTAACCATCGAAAGTTGACGTTAGAACACATTGCGAACTAAATAAACCAATTCATTAATGCGAATTTGATTAGGAAACTGCAAACGAAAGTTTAGTAGTCGAGTAGTCAAATTTAGTGGCTAGTATCTCGGGAGAAAGTTAGTCTAGAATTATGTTTATGTTTGAGAACGGTTCTTCATAATTGAATTTCCTGTTTTGTTTATTCTGCTAGTTTTTGTCTTTTGAAATACCCTAACACCCAATATCTCCAATCCATAAGTTTAATTCTTTTATTTATTTTCATTTTCATTTATAATTCTGAAAACCAAACAAACAACCTCTTTAGTTTTAGCTCATAACGAGTTTCAGAAATTTTTAGAGTATCTTTTGTCCTTATAAATCGATCTCAAATATACAGTCTAGCGATTAAGTGTATTGAGTTAATTATTCGAGCAATCATCTATCACTTGGATGTCATACATGCATGACCATTGTCTGTTGTCCGTAGTCCGTTGTCCGTTGTAGAACCTAATGTTACATAAAGAGTTGAATTATAAAATTATTGTTCGTGGAAACTGTTACATAAAATTAGAGTTACATAAAGAGTTTCACCGTAATTTCATACGCAATAGAATGTTGAAATATAATAATATAACTAAATTTATATCTCTGATCATAATACATTAGATGACAATAAAGGTAAGATACAAAAAAGGGGAACAAACGTTAATAAAATTTATATTGAGAAAATTATCACTTTCCGAAAATATAGAAGTTAAATTGAAATATCAATAAATAAGTGGGAGTACCTCAAATTAAATGAGAGTAACAACCAACTACTCCTTTCTTCTATACTCTAACGCATACACATTTTTTAAAACAATTTCCGTCTCTATATAAAACACTCACTCCACAACTCTCTTCATCACCCATCTCCTTTTGGAAACCATTTACTGGAACTAAAGGATATATATGGCTGGTCTTATGAAGTTAGGATGCTTGGTCTTTGTCTTCGTGATTGCGGCCGGTCCAATCACAGCAAAGGCGGCTCTGAGCTGTGGCGAAGTTAACAGCAATTTGAAACCGTGCACTGGCTACTTGACCAATGGTGGTATCACTAGCCCAGGCCCACAGTGCTGCAATGGTGTTAGAAAGCTTAACGGCATGGTCCTTACAACCCTAGACCGTCGGCAAGCATGTCGTTGCATTAAAAATGCCGCTAGAAACGTCGGCCCTGGTCTCAACGCTGACCGTGCTGCTGGGATTCCTAGGAGATGCGGAATCAAAATACCTTACAGTACCCAAATCAGGTTCAACACCAAGTGCAACACGTACATATGTTAATCTCTTTCTCATCTAATTATACTAAATCAACAGTCACTTTTTCAATAACTGATACATTTTCTGTTTGACATGTGGCATAAGTCTCAAATTCTACTCTTTTACTTCTTCTTTTTCTTTTACACTTTACGACAAAACAAAAATAAAATAAAGAAAATAAACTGTTCCTTTTCAAAAATTAAAAACTGTTCTTATTCTCCACATCCACATGATCTCTACAATCTCCAAACACTGTTTTCTTTCACACCTTACACAAAAAAAAAACTGTTCTTTTAAATAATTAAAAACTGTTTCTTTGTTTTTTTATTATTATTTTGTAATATTGATACAAATTTTTTGTTTTTATAACACTAATGCATATGTTTGATATTCTCAAAATATTTTAATATATTTTATAAATTAATATTTAATTAACTCTGCATAACAGTGGCATAATTCTAGTATATATATAATTAAAGAGGTTTAAGAAATAAGGAAAATTTACGTACTCATCAAATTATTTTACTACAGACAAAATTTTGCCAAAAAACAAATTTGCAAAAGGAAGTATATATCGAACCCCTAACTCAGAAAATTGGAAACTTGTAATAACGGTGTTATGTTGAATTGTATGTGGCTGCAGCGTGAGGTGATCGGCGGTCAGATGAAGCTACTAGCGGATATTTCTAATATAGTAATATATATAGTTAGATAGTAAAAAAGAGAGGCCTAGTTACCGATCCAGTTAACTGGACATAAATCGGAAAGTAATTGGCAAATTAGTTTTCTCAATTTTGAATAATAATTTTACCTAAATATTGGTTTATATATTATTTGTAAGAAATCACATATACATATGTCAGTGAAATAAGATGGTCTTGTGGTTGAATTTTTGAATTTAATGGGTAACTCTCAGCTTCAAGTCCAGAATTCGGGTTTACTAGGATCTGTTTTTATTTTATTTTTTAACGATTTTGTTTTACTGAAAAATTTAATGAAATCATAGGAAGTCGAGGAGTGTAATTGGAGTGTGATTGTAGTTTAAAATAAAGCCATGGTACAAACATATCAAGAAGGACATGGGATGAGAATCATCTATCCATGTCTAGAGAAACCCCACAACCACTTTAGAGTCAATTTTCAGATCAATGTGCACGACTCTCTTCTCTCAAGCAATATATAGACCATTGTACATTCTCCATAGTTTCCGTTAATGGTGTTGAGCATCGAGCAATGTTAACAGCAAACCCTCCACACTAATCGCCTCTCTAGCTCATCCCGCAAAGGTCCACCGCCGTTGCTAAACAAGGATTCCTTCGGGAGGCTCCTTCTTTTTTTATTTGTGCAAATATTTGTTTTCATTCATCACAATGGAATAAGGTTCAAAATAACCAAAGGTACAAGGATAATAAGGTTACAAACAGAGGAAATAAAAGCTAAAGCAAAAGCTACACAAACATAGTTATAGTAGTTCGACAAAAAATCTATGAGAACTTGAAGACCAAAGCTAGTTAGCAAGTTGGAACAAGTGATAACATGATTTATCGAAGAATTATCCATAGACGAAACATTAAACGATATATTTGTCACTGTCATTAGACTAAGTGATATTGAAGAGGGTTCCATGACCAAGGTTTTCGTCGGTGTGAGAAGAGGCTCCTTCCATGTGTAACTATATCCAAACGGTGTTTGCACTCACGGTATATATGGTAGGTGTGAAAATGTATTTGGAGATAGACTTTTTTTTGGCTGCCCATTTTTAGTATAAATTACTAACAGTTATAAATCTAATGATAACTTTATTTAAGTAAGGATTTTTTTTGGCTGTTAACACATACAGTTAAGGTGATTAATTAAGACTTTAGAAATCCAAACCGAAGTTAAGAAAATTTACATAAATAGAATTATACGGATAAAGTTTATCTTGTAAATACTAAACTACTCACCCTAAGATTCAAATGGCATTGAATAAAAAAAATGAAGAAAGTAAATTCTTAATCGTCACGAATTCATCCAAATACGTTAAGAATACAATCCTATTCGTCGGTGCAGACACCAAAAATGAAGATTTTATTATACGTAAATAAAAAAGGTTTTCAATGATTGGTTCAAAAACAAAGGAAAAAAAAGCAAATCATTATCACCATAAGTGAGGATTGGACTATTATTTTCTAGTTACAAAAATGTAAACTGCTAGGATATGACTTGCAGTATACTGCGGGTTAAATATTTTAATTATTTTTCTTTGTCATAAAATAGAATTTGTTGTTTGTGTTGATTAATAATTATTGATAAGGTTGTATATGCTTTTTATTGAGTCATAATTATGATATTAGTCAGAATTTGTTGTTTGTTGTTTACATAATAAGTCTAATATATGTTATTTTATCTTTTAGGATTTGACTTGTGATAGACCATACCACATGATAATATTTTAGTTTTTATTTATATTTTGTTTAAATAAAATTTTATAATTGAAACTTTTGGTGTTTTCAGATTTTACCCGTGGAACATATGTAAATTAGTAACAACACAAATAAAATTATACATTTAAATGTATCAAAGAAGAATAACATTTAGACATGTCAAATAAGATTAACACTTATAATATAATGTTGAATTTTAATGTATTTTTGTAACTAAAAATTTAAAATTGAAATTGTATTTGTTATGTTATTATTGTTTGTTTTGTTTTGTATTGTATAGTTGTAATTTGATTTAATTCTAAGAATACACCCGTGGTATCAAGATCTGCCCCATCTAAACTCATAGCACTATATAAACTCGTCTCATCCAAACATGTTCTACTATGTAAACCCGTCTCATCTAAATCCATCCTGCAATATTAATCCGTCCCCTGATAACTAAAAATTAAATTGTTCTTTTCTTATTTTTAATAATATTTTTATTTAAGATATTTCTAGTCAATTTACAATTTTAATCTAATAAGAAAAATTGTATACTATTTATATTTAGATTTTATATCGAATTTTTTCAACAAAAAAAAAATTATTGTTAAATATTTTGTATCTTTAAAATTAATATATGTCCTATTTGTATTTTCTATCTTCAATATATTTGGTTTTGATATATTTTAGAAAACCTGTTTAAATAATTATTAAAATTTGAATGCCATATATATTTATGTGATTTTTTATAATTTAAAGACATATATATATATATATATATTGTTTAGATTTGTTGTTGAGATCTTTTTAGTGTCTATTTTTGTTTAAAGATATATATATATATATATATATATTGTTCAGTTTAAGAGCAAATATGTATTTCAAAAATGTTAAGTCGATAAAATAAAATTGTTAAGTAGATAAACAAAATAAACTTATTTTTGTAACATGGTATTATTATTTTCTCAATTATAAATTTTGCAAGTATTATTAGATTGACAAATAGTGTAAATAAGTGTAATGTATATGTGACACGTAGAGTTCTAATGAGGATTAAAATATTACATGACCATCAAGGCCTAGTTAGCTAAATAGCCCAACATCATACAACATAAGAATCCAATTTGAATAAAGAAAACCCACCCAAATAATAATTAAAAGAAGCGGAGTTGTAGCCAAACCTGTCCCACAATATAACCCCGTCCCTTGAAATTAAACATAATTTTATCATTTTTTTATAAATTTCAAAATAAATTTAATATCGACCCAAACTTTATCATTGAATTTTGATTGTTAAAAAATTAAAGCTAAACTTTATAATAAAAAAATTCTATTTTTGTAAAGTTTCTATTTTTTATAATAAAAAAAATTTATAATAAATATTTAAATATTTGTAAAGTTTCTAATTTAAAATAAATAAAAACCCAAATAAACCGGATAACCACTTTAATTTTGGACACTTGATAAATCAAGTTTTCTGCTTATTCGTAACTTGAATTATTTTGGTTCTTTTTATAATATGGCTCTGAACCAATGTCCAATTTTTTTAAGCGATGTGGGATACATATTATTTCTTCATCAATTGAATAATATATGTCCGTTTTAAATTTTTTGAATTACATCATATTAAGAAAAAATATAATATTTTGTTAACTATTTATATTTTATATAAATTCAAAATAAATTAAATATAAGATCCAATAAATTTGAAAGAAAAATCATATATTTATGTTTAAATTAGGTAAAGATGGTTTAGGAAATTAGTTAAGGTAAATAACAAATATGGTTAATTTAGAGATATTATATATATTAAAATTGTTAATCAAATTAATTTTATTTTTAATTATTTGTTTGATAGAAAATGGTAATAAAAACCAATTATGGAATATCAGATTGAAGATTTTCGAATCAAAATCAAATAAAAAAATCCGATCCAATTGAATTTCTTAAAATATACTTAAAAAATGTTAAGTAGATTTCTCATAACATGAACTGAATGTGGATAAGTTGTCAATCCAATCATGTGAACTCCTTGTTACAGGAAGCAGCAGCCACTGAAGTCGACGATTTTTTCAAAGAAAAGTCAATTTATATTATAAATTTCAGATGAAGAGATAAGATCCACTTTCACATCTTTGGATTTTGTCGCTGGCCTACCTCGGTTGATATTTTCCAAAATGGCAAAATCCAAGGCAAGGACGCCTGGAGTATCCCCACATGCAGTGGTGATTTGATCCACTTTCATATCGTCGGTGGTGTAATCTTTTGACAATTTTATGCTATTGATCTGCATGTTAATAAATTTTCGGTTCTCATATTTTCCATTTCTTTATCTTCTTAATAAGCTTTTATATCTAAAACGTTTTTCAGGTTTGAGTATAAGAGTAGGTTGGACAGAACTGGTTATGTCCTGGAAGGTGAGTTTTATAATGGAGAACTTGGGAAAACTTTTGAACATGTTACATGTGAAAGGTTTTGTCCTTAATTGAACTGGTTATTTAACCAAGTGATTGTTTGTTTGACAGTTTTTTTTATTTGGCGCATAAACTCGGGATCGGGCATAAATTTGGCGCAGTAGTTAGTAATACAAGAAAGATGTGCATAGTAGCTTTACTACAAGAATATGGAGTATCGGTAGCGTTCAAAAAACGCTATTTAATTATACTATAACGTTATTAGAAACGCTCTATCATCGTCCGTCATAAAAGGTCAGAGATATATTGTAGCGCTTTTTTGTTATGCTATCATTATTTCATTTATTACAGCGCTTTAACTGCTGCAATATTTAATTATTTAATAGCGATTAGTTTTTGATATAAATAACTATTATACATAGCATATTTATTTGTTACATATAATTAGACAATAGCATTTAGTTAATTGCAATATCTATAAATAATGACATTTTTAATTATGCAATATTTCTCCATTTAATTCCAGGTCATAAATTATTTTTTAATCAAATAAATATTTATTCAAATATTATATCATAAATTCAAAATTCGAAAGGAAATTCATATTAGATCAAATTCAAGATCCGAAATTACATTTCAATGTCAAAGCCAAACATGATTTTATCGGTACTTAACAAAAAAAACCACATAATGTTTACACAAACATGATTTTATCAGTAAGCCAAGCCACAATACTACCTACTACATCGACAATGGTTTGAATTTTAGAGTTTGGTCTCCACACAGCAGCATCTCCAATCTTTGAAACTTCTACACATACCTTGCTCGCATTTGGACTTAGGGGCATATGATGGACTGTATCTGAAGGGTTAGAGGTACATACTCTTCCTTATGCTATTCTTTCTCTCCTGTTCTTGTAATCTAACATGATGCATTTCTTCTTGGCAGATTTGATGGTGCTAGCAGTACTGTTACTTAAGCTCTACAAGAATCAAAAATAATACCAAGCATTCAGGCGATGGTCTTTTCTAGGCTGTAAGTTAAAGTGCAGAAATTTACCAGTGGAGGTGATGGTCTTTTATCTGGTGATGTTGTTTCATACAGTGGAGGAGATGAATTCACATATTGTATACTATGAAGTGGCCATGCAATGTTCTCATTTAGTACATCTCCCATAACAAACTTTCCTAGACTTGGTCTCCACAAATATGCGGCTTTGTTAAACACCTTTTCAACCTTAACAATTGCAGCAGAAGGACCAAGAGGCATATTGTTCACAAGTTCTTTTCAGTCTGTTGAACACAATCGACCCTCACCAACCACAGAATCAGCCATATTCCAATCAATTATGATGATTTTAACGGTTGATGAATCTTTAGCCTAAAGCATGATGCATAAATAATAAGTGATTGGGTATAGTGTTTAGGTTCAGCTAGATAATTGACAAGTGATGGGAAAAAGACATTACCGAAGATCCTGCAGTCTGATTCTCAGAAGGGGAAGATACATCACTGTCTAGAATGATCTTATCGAAAGGCCAGACAATCTTGTTCCTTAAAGCTTCACCAAGTGTGAAAACTGATGGTGTAGGCCTCCACAAAGAAGCTGTGGCGTCTAACACTGACTTCGCAATAACAGCCGCAACATTACGTCCAAGTGGAATACGACCAATCTTGTACATTTGTTTAGCAGAGCAGAATTCTCCTTCACCTACAACAACATCATCATCTGAACACCAATCAAGTAGCTGACATCGAACTCATGCACTAACATTACTAGCCTCAGACTTAGAAACCTCTTCAACATGTTCCTGACAAAAAACAATGGAATTTGTGACATTTAAACATTCAATTTTGCTTAATAGCACAAGTGTATTCAATTAGATAATTTACCTTTTTGGCAGCTAAGCCACTAACTACATTTTGCAAGTCCTCAAGCTTTGTCAGCAAATCAGCTTGAGTAGCTTCAAGCTTCTCCACATGTGAGTCTCTAGCTAACATGAATGCTAACTTAGTTGCAGTGACTCCGCTGCCCATACCTCTAAGTCTTCCAGGCTTGTCTTTACCTAATACTTGACTCACAGCATCTTCTTTAAGATCGGTGAATGATGATGAGTCCATTTCACTATCAATAGATTTATTTTTTCCTGAAACCAGAATGTAATGAAAATAAGTACTAGCAAAACAAAAAAAAGAAAGCAAGTGAAATGAGTGTCTTACAATGGTCTCTGCAAATTCAGGCTTGACAGGTCTCCCATCTAAGTGTATATGACCTGCTATCCAAACCTTGCTTCTTGTCACCAATATAGGGTTGGAACTCTTTTTTTCTACAAGTATGATAGTGATTAGTTGATGGTAACCAATTTACACAAGCTTAATTGATTAAAGAGTAGACATATACCATCTCATGGGCTAGGCGAATCATTCCTTTGCGGCTGGTGGTGTGTGGAATCTGTGCCTTCCTCAACATCCTGTACTTGTCATTTATTTCCTACAAAAGTAACTTCCATTAAAACAAATCATCTTCTAAAATATCCAAATGTCAATTTAAAAATAGTTATACAACCTTGAAGGCAGAGAGGTCTTCCTGTTCTTCACCCATGCATTCCAAGCCGTCACATATTGTATGTTACTTGGTTTTAGCGAAAGCAAATCCGTTTTGTTCTTCACTGCACGCACTTTCGTTGTGAGCTTCGACTTAGAAGACCTCCACACACAACCCATCTGCTTAAAAACAGCATCCTTTTGCCAATCTTCTTTCAAA
>Ga0041059_1002557_pt1 | contig 13424 bp, 4 predicted proteins | sample AraColnosormetaG_FD_56232 | JGI IMG/M metagenome (GOLD analysis project Ga0041059, IMG submission 56232) | Arabidopsis roots microbial communities from North Carolina, USA - Col MF nosort | ecosystem: Host-associated > Plants > Roots > Unclassified | place: USA: North Carolina | collected 2013-09-02
TCCGAAAAAATCCTAATATTTTCTGTATACAAGTATAAATATAACTAATATATACTTATATTTGAGATATGTTTGGATACCTATTCAGGTTCGGGTTTTTTNGGTTTTGAAGTTTAGAACCGCTCGGGTCTTTGAAAATTTTGGGTTCGGGTTCGGGTNGGTTCTTAGGGTTGGNGTATTATGCCTAGNCCTATTAATTATGTTTTGTTAATTTTTAATTATTTTTAATACTAACTAGGATATAGATTTGATATGTCATAAATATTATTTTGATATGAAAATGTTATAACTCAATATGAAGTGTGTAGAATTTAAATCGAGTTTATTATGATGACATAGATAGTTAAACTGTATTACAAAATTGAATTTGTAATATATAAATTTATTTTTTCTTTTTCTTTTCTAGATATTAAATTAAATATAGAATGATGATCGCTTACTTTTTAGAATTCAAATATCATTCATAAGATTGAGTTTGTATAATTAAAATAGAATGGATAAGACTGAAATTTTGTTTAAATCAATAATTATTAAATTAAATATTAAGAAAAATATATTGATTATTATACCAAATTCTATCGATAAAACTTGATTTTTGTATCTTAGACCTGCCTAAATAGGCGGGCCTTATCTAGTTTAATATAATATAAGAGTCGTGATATTACTAATTTATGAAATTTTATTTGAGATTAGTACGTTCCCGAATTTTATTTGAATTTGATAAATACGTTCCAGTTTTTTATGATTGATGAGAAATGACGACGGCAACGAAATTGGAAAGAATCTGAATAAACTATAACAGCTAAATCTATATAATAATTTAATAAACTTCACTTCAACTTGTCAAACTCTACTTATATATCTAAATACAAAAGTCAAATTATTTGATTTAAAAAGAGTGAGGCTGCGAGCTAACAACCATTAGAGAATATCATAAAATTCAGTATATTAAAATGGCTAAGGGGATTAAGATAAGTTTCATATATAAAACAAGGTTTAGTGGAGGCCATCTAATTCTTGTCTCGAAACAGCAACACAAAATAAGACACATGACCAGCATTACCATGAAGCCACTTAGTAACCCACTTCTCTCTCTCTTTTATTTCCTCCAGATTAGCCATTTTTGGGACACATTTGCATACTACTTAAATATAATCACTTTCTTACACTTTACTTTTTTTTTGTAGAAAGTAAGGAAACGATTTAATTTTTATTAACATACTTTATAATTTGTGTCATTGGTCAACACATTAAAAATAGGGATAATACTACAATTTTATTAAACATCTGCATCAAAAAACTAAAACGATACTAATTTTAAAATTTAAAACGCTAAATCAATTGAAACAAAAGTACTATTTATACTAGCCGTGAAAGTTATTTTCCCAATTAATTGATCAAATAGTAATGTCTTTACTTTTGACAAAAAAATAAAAAATAGTAATGTCTTTACATGAATAGACTTCATGTTACAATCTTTTTTTTCTTGGAACAACTAGTTCATGTAACAATCTATATTATTGTTTTTGTCATGTCACAATCAAGATTCAAATTCATAACTATTGATATTTTATTTCAAAACAAAAACCGATTTCTTACATAAAACTTTCTTTTTTTATAACAGCGAAGTTCGGACCTAGATTCTTGTAAACATAGATTCGAAGTCAACATTTACTCCCAAGAGAAATTGAGGTAGAGGCACAATAGAATAACCTTCTACCACAATGGAAACCAATATCATTTGCTAATCACTACATTATCGTACTCTAAGAATTTCTTTATAAAAATTAGAGGTTTGAATTTATAATATGATTAATTTTGCCCCAAAAAAAGAAATTTATAACACGATTTTCCTTGTAAAATATGATTATGTAGTGCTATAATACCACTTTTTCTTTTTTTTTGAAAGAAAAGAAGATTTTGCATTTTGATATTAGAGTTAAATTTTGATCTTATGATCTGTGGGTTACGGAGCCTATGCTTTAGCTGCGCCACTCTGATATATTTCTATCATAGCACTTCAATGCGATATATCTTTGAAGGTGAATGCATACATGATTAAAAAAGGACGTGAAACAATATTTGTACAGTTTTTTTTTTCACTGAACTACTTACTTATATTCATATTTCATATATATATAACTTATAATCAAAAAAGCATTTATACAACTTTTTCGCATTAGGAGTATGTTCACATCACGTTAATTAGTCAAACTATACATTTTTAATAACAGATGCTAAAATTGAGGGGGAGAAACTTATTTATTTATAATTTGTTGTCGTTTTCGTATACCAGCATAAATATTGTTGGAGATTATAGCACATATAAATATAAGCATTAATCCTGAAATTGAGGCTAAGATTTGTATTTACATATATGGTTGATAGCAATTTGATTAAAATTTTATCTGACCCATCACCAAATTAGTGGACATTGATTTTGCTTTTAAAAGTACTAAGCTTTACTATTTTTCTTTGCTACTTAGTTCGTGGCTTTGTGCTGTATAGTTTGTATGTTCACTGAATCCAAATCATGCGCAAATTATTACCATATAATTGTACTAATCACTAGGATTGAGATTAGTTGTGTTATTTTGCATCAAGGTTATGTGAAAATCCGGAAATTTACTAAGACAGCGAATTACTAACAAACTCCAAAATAAAATATGGGAGTGTATAAAAAGAAGTAAAAAAACAGATAGGAGTGTAAACTACTTATATTAAAAATAGTTAAAAACTAAACTGCAACCTTAAAAGTATAAGTATTTGATTAAAATTTTATCTGACCCATCACCAAAAATTGATATAAACTTATATTATAATTAAGTTAATTATTAGTTGTCAAACCAAAAAACAAAACATCAAAAACAAAAAAAAAGCAAGATAAAAAAAAACGATTACAAACAAAAATCCAGGTAAATACCATTCCTACAAAATTAACCCAGTATTAATGATTTCGTTGTAATCACAACCTAAATAATTGTGTTGATATAAAATATTCAGCCGATTGTTTTTGCAAAACAATTTTGCAAATATTATTATTTTATTTATTTATTTATATATATATATATATCTTGGTATATTACTAGTATCAATGAAATCAAAGAAAGTGGTAAACATGACTTGTTCTTGAAAAATGAAAAATAAAAATAAATGATTTAGTCTATAACATTATCTTTCAAACCCACCTATAATTGCTTAACTATTTTCGAATCAAACGGTTTTCGTAGCTTAATGAGTATTATCTCAAATTAAATTCTAATAATTGCTTCGACAATGTATCCAACTAAGGCACTCTACTTAACTTACACCACCCTACTTAAACTACATTTATTTCTATTACTTAAACTACTTTAGTTGAGTCAATAATACGATCTCTGATAATACTCACAAATGTTACGTATTTCGAATTCAAAATTAATCGACAATGTAGCAATCAATTAGTGTCTCTTACATATGACTTCATTCTATCTATTTTATATGTGAGGTTTTTTGACGTCTTTTTGAAATAATAGTTCTTATCAGTTCATCTTGGAAAAAAAACATATAGAACAATATCGGATCAACTAATTAAACGTTTATTTCTGTTACATTTTGTAGGATTTCATTGAATAAATAGTCATAAATTAATAGTTGTAAAATTTTGAATTCCTAATTATAACATTTGCTTAATTTTTATATAGATTCATTACTACGGTGCCTTTACATAACAGTATAGCACATGCACCTAGCCTCTGTTACCATATAGGAAATTAATTATATTTCACACGGAACACTTTTTGACAGTATGCACCTACCCTCTATTTTGTTTTTATAAATCAAACCTCATTTGTTTATAATAAATATGCTTTCTATTTTTATAATCAGTCAAACCATATATATCTTATAGATATAGTGTTTTTTCCGTCATGTTTGAATTGTGCATCGAGTTGCAAGTTTAGGGTTTTATTTAATGTTTGTTTATTTATAGTGGAAAGACTGTTAATTATTACTTTGTAGTTTGTTCAAAAAATCTATTTCGAATTTATATACTAGACCATAAATGTATTTAATCAATATTATTATTAGGCATTTTTTAGGCATGTTAAATGCTAGATGTGTAATGTCCTGTTTGAAAATGAACATTGTGTAAATAGTTTAATCGCCTCTTTTTTCTTTTATCAGCTGTATGCCTGTATCTAACAATATATATAATTCATACTTTCATCATCACTAGTTTTAAAATAAAATAAAAAAACAATTTGATTTAACTATAAGAAATGAAAACCGTAGATGATCTTAAATACAATTACATAAATAAAAAAACGAGTAATTTCAAGTTCGAAAATTAGCTCTTTAGATTTTAGTATGGGGCAGCTGGACCAATTTTCGGTCTTATGTAAAATTCATATGACTTATAGGTTCAGGGAGATTAATCTACTAAATACTAGTATAGTGTAATTTATATGCATGATAAGTAAAAACAATGATGAAAGTAATACCGTTGGGAGGTTGCATGTCGTGTTCCAGTAGTCCACACATTAGCTTCTCGTAAGATCGTATGGAGTGTTAGCTATTCTCGTATATGTTGGTTTGAGAGAATGTATACGTAAAGGACCTTGTTCCCTTTGCAATCGTAAAAGCTTTGGGGGAACCTTGCAGTAAAAATCTCTCATGGCTAATTTGATTCCACATCCCTATGTCAGCAAGTTGCTTTCCTTCATGCCGATTAAATCACCTTCCATGAGAATATACCTTATTTTATTCCTTACCTGACTTCTAGAAAGATTTGGGAAGTTTTGTTGAGGATCATTCTAAACTTGATGTATGCTCTCTATCTTATATCCTTGAAACTATTGTTCGTTAGAGAGTTACAAAAGACTATGCATCTTCACGCAAATATTAAAACGGATAATTTGGTTCGGAAAATCAAATCCAAGCCGAATCACATCACTTATGTAAACAACATTCTACAATAATGGCTCTTTTAAGCTCTAATTAAAAGTGGATGACAAAAAAAAAGACTATGCACCGAGACGATAAGTTTTTTTTCTACTTCAAAACCCAAATCTTATATCCAAAATCTAGTCTAATTATAATTATCAGTATCTATCTATATATAAAATTTACTAAATTTGGTAAAACAATTCTATGGAAATTATTTTATATATTAGTTATTATATATTATTTCTTACCTCTTATAATTCCTTCGATAAATTCCTATTCAAATTATTTTTAATCCATTTAATAAAACTAAATTTCAAAATCAAAAAATGTATTACTACATTTCCAAAATTTATTACTACATTTCCAAAATTTATTCTATATACATAAAATAAGCAATTTATTTATGTCAATAAAAGAAAAAAATAAAATGACATTAAAAGCAAAGAACATGACAAAAACCAGTAGATATCATTCCTAATTTAAGCAATCCCAAAAAGTTTTATCTGAGCGTGGATCACGCGCCTTCACATTACCCTCAAATATGACTTTGTAGAATGAGTAGTCAAATTCAGAGAATTTACCAAATTGTGTCATTCAACAAAACAAAACAAAGACTTTATACATAAACAAATCTCTCTCTTAAGAAAAATTTTCTACAAACCTCAAAACATTCTTCCTTCTTCTCCTCCTTATTCTCTCTACGACTTTTAAAGACAGAACCCAGACGATGGTTATGATCATGAAGATGTCTTTGTGGTCTCTTTCTTAAATGATTTGGTTTGGTCCAAATCTCTTTCTCGTTTTCCATTTATTCTTTCCTTATAGAGTCCAATCACAATCCTCTGTTTTTGGTCCCCTGTTTTGGTCTCTGTTTTTCAGATTGGTCTAAAAATCCAGAGAATAGAAAAAAGATTTGATTTTTATCACAAATCTCGATAATAATTCACAAAATCCAGTTTTGTTTTCCCAAAATCAAATCAAAAAGTCATTTTTTTTGTTCCCGTTTTACCCTTTTTGATCATGGGTTGTGCGAGTTCGAAGCATCGTAAGCGTTGTCTCCATTGCCGGAGAGGATATTCTCCTCCGGTGGATGTACAGAGAAGTCACTCAGTGCATCACGCATCGCAAAACTCTGAAGATAGTTGTCACATGGTGGCTCTAAGTTCCTCAAGCCTTGGATCTCTCAAGCTATGTGATTCTTCTTTTGGGCATAATCACAAACACTTGGCGGACTTTAGCGAGAAGCTTGTTTCTGGCGAATCTGTGAAAACTGGAAATGGGTTTGGTCCGAATGTTGTCAGAGAGAAGTCAGATAAAGAGAAATCGAATTTGGAATTGCAAGCTAAGCTTATGGAAGCAAAGGTATGGTCAAGTATGATGAATGAGAAGATACCGAAGATTGTACCGAAAACTCCCATTGTTACGCCTCCTGGTGAGCCAGAAACGATTAATACTTGGGAAATGATGGATGGTCTTGAAGATGTTTTGAGTCCTTTACGATCACCTAATCATGTTAAGAGTTTCTCGTTTGATGTTGGTCCTAATGGAGGTAAGTCTAATGGTAGTGTTAAGCCGGTATGGCTTCAAATGGAGGAGGAAGAAGAAGGGTTTGAAGATTTTGATCCTGAGATCATTTCTTCGTTTAGGAAATCGCTTCAAGAACTTCCTTCTGATCATCCGTTTCACATTTCGAACCACGATTTCGAATTGAAACCGCGGTTCAATTTCTCTGATGAGGAAAAGGAGGAGGAGGAACAAAGTGTTGGTAAAGAGAGAGTGATACTTTACTTTACAAGTCTTAGAGGTATAAGGAAGACTTATGAAGAAAGCTGTGATGTTCGGGTTATACTAAAAAGCCTCGGGATTAGAGTGGATGAGCGAGATGTGTCGATGCATTCGGGTTTCAAAGACGAGTTGAAGGAGCTACTAGGGGAAAAGTTTAACAAAGGTGTTGGGATTACTTTACCTAGAGTTTTCTTGGGAAGGAAGTATATTGGGGGAGCAGAGGAGATTCGGAAGTTAAACGAAGATGGGAAGCTTGAGAAGCTTCTTGGAGGGTGTGAGAGGGTGGAAGAAAACCAAAATGGTAATGGTCTAGAATGTGAAGCTTGTGGAGATGTAAGGTTTGTGCCGTGTGAGACATGTTCAGGGAGCTGCAAAGTGTACTATGAATATGAAGATGATGATGATGATGATGATGAAGGTGATGATGATGAAAGTGTTAAGGAAGAAAGAGAGTATGGGTTTCAAACATGTCCTGATTGTAATGAGAATGGTCTCATTAGATGTCCTGTTTGTTGTGATTAGTTGTTTGAACATACACACAAGAAAAGGGAACCTTAAAATTGTTCTTTTTTTTTGTTTTGTTTACTAAATTTGAGTTATGAGTGCTTGAGGGTTTTATTGCCTCTTAAGTTTTTGTTGTACATAAAGAGGTCTTTGATTGTGAAAGTGTAAAATTGAAACTAGGAAGTGGTGTTGTCTTTTGTTTGAAAGTCTTCTATTCTTGCTTTATATTTGGGTTGACTCATACATATATTTAAAAGCAGTGTGTATTGACCGTGTGTATTGACCGGAGAAAAGGAGAAATTGTCAAAACTCTTTAAGGGGATTGTATTGGATTCAAGATTTTAGATAATCATGGGCATTTGGTTATCTATTCAGTTTCGGTTATATTCATTTGGTTATCGGTTTTTTCGGTTTTTAAATTTAATATCTATTCGGTTATTATGAAAGTTTGGTTCGGTTTCGGTTCTTTCGATTTTAAGATTTAATATCCATTTGGTTACTTTACTTTAAATATTTTCGGATATTACGGTTATATTTTTTGATTTGGTTCAGTTTGGTTATTTTTGTTTCGGTTTTGGTTCGGTACATTCGGTTCGGTTTATTTGTTCAGTCCTAATTTTAGAGGACTTGGTGGAATTTAGAAAGGCTTTCATTGCCACACGGCCCACACCAATGTAATCTCATTCCGTCCAACTAAATAAGAAACAACAATGTTCCCATTTAGCAAGATGAAAAGTCGATTAAGATTACTGAATCCTCAATGAAACTTGACGTCTTCTTCTTAGTTCGTAGCGACAATACGAAAACACAATCCCACTACTTTGGACAAATCCATCTCAACTCAACTTATAACCCTAAAAATGTGTAGCTAAGAACACAAATCCATCTCAACTCCAGGGCGGATGCAATGCATAAGTATAGAGGTCAATTGACCCTAGTGTAATTAAAAACAATTGCGGAAGGTTTATTAACAATATTAAATTGACCCTAATCCAATAAAATATTGACGCTTGTAAAATTTTATCTTAAGAAATTATGCTATACTTTATATAATATTAAATCCAAAAAGACTTATTTTAACTAAGCCTATTAATATAAACTATTCTAATATTAACATTTATACGGAGTTAGTCTCAAAATGATTTAACTTTTTCTTCCTTATATTTATTTTCTTTTCAATCTTAGATAATGAGTTTCTAATGACGTTTTATCTTCTTCTTTCTTATATTTGTGATAATATTTTTATTATTTTAAACTCTTAATTAAAATTTTTTTTGACCCCGATGAATAGATTTTATTGTTCCGGCAACTTATAACCCTAAAAATGTGTAGCTAAGAACACAAACCAGCTATCCTTAAACTCCTTGATTAAAAGCTAAGAACACAACCCAACTTATAACCTTAAATATGTGTAGCGAAGAAGACAACCCAGCTATACTAAAAACCATCGAAAACTACTTGTTCTAATTTTGTATTCTTATGATTTAATATTTATTAATATTATACTACGTTCCATAAAACTAATTTATAAAAAGTATATAGTTAGAGAACGAATTATTTGCTCATCTTAGGGATATTGTTATCAACGGCAAATATGATTTTCCCAGTTTTACAAAATAAACATTTTTGCCTAACAAAACTCAAAAGTTCACTTGAAATAATACAATATTATGATTTATTATAAAATATAAAATAATACAATATTATGATTTATTAGAAAATCAACATTATTAATAAAATAATATTTAGATATTTAAAACAAATTAAAACATAGATAAGATTAAATAATATAGAAAACTTCATTACTCTTATCCCACAAAAGTGAAATTTCATCGTCCCTTTTGTAACCTTTTGCTCTCACGATATCCATCCATTTTCCCATGAAATAATAATGACCATTTTGGTATTTTACTAGCGTTACATGGTATTCATTCCCATTCACATCTTTAACTATCACTTCGACACTGTTTCTCAAATTCATGACTAATTCCCATTCCATTTCCGGAAGTATAAATTGTTCAAACTCTCTTTTTGGTAGATGAAGCCTATTATTATAATCGACATCAGATTGGGTTAGTCTTTTGTTTATGATCATAGAGTGATTTGTTTGTAAACTCAACTCCAAATCGATATTGTCTGCCATTTTATAAGTAAGTAATTCTATATATATTTTTAATTTGTTTATAGAGTATAGTGAGTTTGAGAAGAAATCCCATCATCTATGTTTATATATAGTTGTTGTAATGTTTATAATTAATTTTTATGTTAATGATTAAACACTATTTTCGATTTTCTTTTTCTTTTTCACTATTCTCAATAATTTCTCATTGAAAACAAATTACCTTTATTTACTTTAGATTTCTTTTTCCATCAAACTAAAAGTGTTTTGAAAAGAAATTTTTGTTCTTTGTTCATATAAAAAAGTTTGTTGATTGAGACCATAAGATACGAAATTAAAGATGTCTCATAATACTACTGACATGTGTGAGTTTTAAGATTTACTAAATTAGTACACAACTAATACTAGTATAACTTTAACAACTAATTAATACTACTCAAATTATCATATCCCCAACATATATAATGTTTATTAAGTTATTTAGTCAGACAAATTACTTTTTTTAATTTTACACCTAATAATCATTTTGGATCACATATGTATTAGTTTTCATAAACACCAAATATATATAAACAAGTACCTCATAAAACGGGAACACATTTTCAATAGCCTATCACTCAATTTAAAAGCAAAAAATTGAGATTTGAGAACATCAATCAGTAGACTGATGTTTTAAAAGTGATGTTACATCAATAATCTCTTGTAGTCCTAATAAAATTTAGGACATTAAGTTATTTTTAATTTGATGAAGAACTAAATTAAGAATACTTCTTCATAAATAGAGTGCTACCGCACATAACAACTCCTAACAAAACTTTTAGTGCATTTGCATTATAAGATATTTAGTGTTTGTTTTAGAATACCAAAATACAGTAATTAAGAGTCGACATCGACACCGAGATAGAAATGACTTTTCTTTTCTACTACATCGAAGTATTTAATCATATATTGTAATGTTGAACGAATTTTGTAAAAGAAAGCTTCTCTAAGTAATTTTTTGTCTATACCAAAACTAATGGAAAGGAAGACTTATTTACTTCAAAATGCTTTTATTTTAGTTAATTTGGTTCATAGAAACTAAGGCTTTAAAAAAAACCTAAAGATAGAGAACCAAACCTTATTATAAATTAAGAATTACAAGAATTACATATAGGTTTTCACAAATGCATCTCTTTTGGAATCCTTAAACTACTTGATGAGACTATTCACACTTGACCAAAGTTCATGTGATTATCGTAGAAGAAGAATCAAGACTTTAAGAAGGGATTACCAAAGGCTTTTTATAATTAATCAAAATAAACCAGCAGAAAAAAAGATGAACAAAGTTAAGAAAAAACTTTAGATTCAGAAAAATCGTAATATTACATACATCTGCGGTTAGAATACATAGAATATTTATATACAAAAGAGTCGATGTCGTAGAAGATAAAAATGGAAAGTTTACAAAATCAGAACTGATCGGTTACAATGCGTCTTTTAGACTGATCAGTTTTGCGCTGTAATCAAAGCAATCAACCAATCAGTAGTTCAGTACAAAACATACATGATAACTGATTGGTACAATCCCATGACCGATCAGTTGGATAAGTTAGTTCGTCATAAGATTGCTGAATCTCCTGACATGATTTTTGAGGGTTATAAGGAGAGAATTATTGTGAGATCAAGAGCATCAAGATTCTTAGAACCATGTGTTACAAAGGCTTCCTTTACAAGGTATGTGGAAAAAGTTATTAAAGATGGAAAGATGGAGAAATTCTCTTGGAAAAGTTGATGAGTGTCCAATATGTTGTGCAAACTTAAAGGCATAACGCAAATGAGGGGAACATCTTTAGGGTCAATAATAATGTTGGTCAAATCCATTTTTCATGAATTTGTCTAGTTATCAATCAAGTTGTTCAGAAGAAGAGATGGGTTATAATTATAACCTTTGTTTAAAGCTGGCCACAAATATTTAGCAGGAATCCAGGGGTCATTCCATATTGAAATTGACTCTATAGAACCAACTTTTTTAATAAGTTCTTAACTAGAGGTCGAGCAGATAGAATACTCTCTCATCCATATAATCAAATTGGATCTAATTCGATCCATGGAATTTGATTTCCAAATATATCTTCCTTTAAAAACCTTAGAAAATAATAAATCAAAGATCACAATAATGCAGTATTAATGTCTTCCACAGTCTGAAAAGATATTCCATCTATCGATTTATTGCGACATAACTTATGCCTTGACATCAAGTGTATACTTTTTGATTTTCCATTTGAACTCCACCAAAATTTTGCTACCGCGCTGGTAAGTTTTGATGTGACCGAGTTTGATAAGTCTAAAACAAGACATCACATAAGTATGTAACGCAGCTTAATCATCACCTCTTTCTCACCTTTAGATAACAATTTTGATGACCATCAATTAATTCTATCATTTAAACGCTCTATGACAAAGGATAAATACTTATTCTTAGAGCCCCCTAAGTTTTCCAGTAGTCCCATATATGAACGTGAAAAATCTATAAAAAAAACGAACTTTTAAATTTGGAATGAAAAAACATGCATTTTCGAAATACCATTTAAATCACAAAGTTTTAGTTTGATTTATGATAAAATGATGAATTTTCGTTAACTTGACTATTTCGACAATGTCATTAAGTTTTCTTAACCAGACGATCACATAGTTAATTTTTCGTTAGAAGCCTATATAGACTTAGAACGACATAGTTTTGAAAGCTCGTAAATGACATCATTTCATTAGAAAATAGATGGAAAACCTACGAGAAAGCAAACTACTAACCTATTGGACTCATAAGAGACTCTCAATTGCTAAACTACGAAAATATCTTGGTATAATAGCAAATACTGCATACATATTTTGTTGGTGTAATAAGATTATTCTTTCCTAAATTATTAATGAAAACCTAAGACTTATGGAATACAGAAAATTAGTTATAAGACCTAAAATTTATATAATCCTTCTCATATATGAATCCTAAAATTTGTAGAATTCTTAATCCTATATTTATATGAGAATGATTGCATAAATTTTAGGTCTTATAACTAATTTTCTATATTCCATAAGTTGGCAGTCTGTTAAATCTCTGTAAACAATTTTTAGAAAATTATGAATCTTTCGTCAAAGCGAAAGGTCTTCATGGGACATTTCTAACATGTACACCAAAAAAAATCCAAAAAGATTAGTCGGGCATTCGTATACACACTCATGCTCATTAGCTTTCATAGATTAATTATCACCGTTAAATGTAGATACCTCTCATTACTTCGTCAACGTCATAGTCATTTATAGGAATGCAATAATTATGAGCCGGTGCTTACCCAACAAATACTATCCTCAATAATTTTATTAGAAACGGAAAAATGTATATCATTAATATTAGTTGATAACAAATTTCAAAATCGAAATATTTATCCAATTGTAACAAAAATAGTAACTGAAGGATTATTCATTATTTATTTCATTCGGCATTGTTTTTTATTTTTATATTTGACTAACACAATCAAGTTTAGACATCACAATGTCCATTATTTTTTAATAAATATCAGAAATTTAGGAGACTACTGACTAGAAATTAATGTAAATTTCTGTACCAAAATTCCAAAGTTCATAAAAGATAAAAGCACGTCGCTTGATATATAAAGGACGATAAAGATTACATATATAGATAAATTAATAAATACTATATTAAGAAGTTATAATAAAAAATATTGGAAGGTTACATGAGTAAGCTTCTAATCACGGCAGCTTCAGGGCTATCTTCATCAACAGAGTCAAGAAGCTGCGACAAACGATCACTGAGATTGTCAACTTCTCTATGCAATTTTCTTATGTAGTTGCATGTCTCTTGTAGTACCTTTGATGCTGACACCTATTTTGAACAAATAATAATGTTAGGATTCTACATTTTCAACAAACATCATCAAGAACATTAATATATATACACACATGTACGAACACCACATAAACAAGACTTTTTCGAAGTTCAAAAATGTTGTCAGGAGTCAAATGTTCCGACTTTTTTGGTTTCTTTTGTTTGATTTAAATGTAGACGAAAAGATCAGTTTTTTTTTTTTTTTTTTTT
>Ga0041059_1002558_pt1 | contig 13413 bp, 10 predicted proteins | sample AraColnosormetaG_FD_56232 | JGI IMG/M metagenome (GOLD analysis project Ga0041059, IMG submission 56232) | Arabidopsis roots microbial communities from North Carolina, USA - Col MF nosort | ecosystem: Host-associated > Plants > Roots > Unclassified | place: USA: North Carolina | collected...
ATAACGGTCTTCGGTTATTTCGGTTATAATAACCATTGGTACCTACACATCAATAGGGTTGCATTAAATACCATATAAAATCACCATGCGATTTATTAATACAACACCAAGGTAGACAAAAAGAACAATCATTAATTGCATACCAAAACAACAACGATCGACCTCTGAGATGTTATTGGATACTTCGTTTGTGTTTTTTAGATAGAAGAAGAGGTGTGAGAGATGATATCTTGCCATCTATTATCTTATATAGAAAAGTTGAACTTTTTTTAGAGCTACAGTGGTCTATGAATTTTGGGCAACAGTTGCTGACCCATTTCCAGCCACGTGAATTTGAAAAGGTTATGATTTCCCTCCCAACACCCGAGGGCGGCGAGAAGATCTCTTCACGAATGTCGCATCAAACAGGTACTTGTTCTTTATTTGTATTGCACGTTATCGACAATAGAACCAAATGATTTATCATATACTCATGTTTTTACACATTAACTTGTCCTGAGGTAAGATACACTATATCTTCGTCGTCCACTTGCTCAGTCGTAACGCTGACGTCAGTTGAGACGTGTCACCTATATGATTCGCTAAGATGTAGCGTACGTGAGAAGCACATATATAGCATGTGTTCAGATTGTTACACATGAAAAAAAGTTTCTATTTTTTAACAGTTTAATACCTTGGAAGCTGATACTCTCTGACGCCGCATTTAATGCAAGGGATACATATCTACTCTCCTCTTTGCACGCGCTTTTCACTGTCACATCTGTTTCCTTTTATACTTCTTCCACTATGTTATATTTGCAAGTGGCAGAACAATGATTGCTGTGTTTTTTAACAAAACATGTTGTTTACGTTGTACTTATGCTGTTTCGGAAATCTAATTTCCGGATCTTCTTCTCAAAAGCCCATTCAACTTTAGGGTAATCCAGTCCAGTACATTTCGAGTTAGGCCTCCCAAGTAAAACTTTTACTTCAGTTACTTTACATTAATACATGCTGCTAAGGAAAATTTGTACATCGTGTTTTTTATACATAACGCGGGTTACGTTATGAAGTTTGATATTTGTGGGATATTTGTAGTATTTTGGTATTAATGTAAACGTCACATCTCTTTTTCCAGAATCATTTCTTGCAGGTGTGAGGAAAGTAATCCATCTCTTTAATTTCATGCATCATCTGAAGGTAATTATATACAGCCTGTGTCATATTCAAAATCCGGTTATTCAGCCTGTAGTAACCAATAGCTCTAACTAGGTTCTCTTGCATAGTAAGGTAACATGTGACATATAAAAATATCGATTACTGTAATGCATGAATTTTTATTACGTATCGGTGTAATCATATCCCTACTACCCTATTTGATCCTATACCGAGAACCCTACTGTCGGAAATAAAGATTTGACGCCCAATGACCGAGGTTATATTCGTTATTTCGCATGGCCCAAAAACGTTAGTTACCCAACTTTTCTGCACTAAGGTCATTTTCTTAATATTGATGTCAAATTACGTTACCCCCTAATATTACCCAATAAATTAATATCTAGAAATCAAACTCAAACATATTCAAAAAAAAAATATATATATATAAATGGGCTAATAGGGCCTCCACATTTTAAATGGGTCTTATTTGAGTTTTCATTTATTTCACTCTTTGAACTAAATGAGTCTAAATGGGCATTTATTATGATTTAAATGCCCAACTAAAGCCCAAATTTAAAACCCAAATTAACATCACTATTTTAAGCCCTAAAATCCGTTTTTCCCAAAGTGTATGAACATGTCCGTTTTTTACCAAAAGAGAAATTTTCAATTCTCAAATTAGGCCTTAATCCAGCAAGTAAAGACTTAAAAAGGTTCCCAAAACCATCCTAGACAAGAAGCTAGCATCAAATAATCCATAAACATCATGAAATTCAAGGAATTAGAGATATTTCACCTTTGAAAACGGAACCGAAAAGGGGAATTTCGAGCTCATACCTTTGCAGATCGAGAAAACAGACAATAGATATGAAAAGAGGCAAAAATCCGATTGAAATAGATACCAATTTTGACAAAAACGACCAAGAATTGAGAGAGTTAGGGTTTAGTGATTTTGGTGTTCTTGATAAACAAAAACGAAGAAGATGAAGTGGAGCTCGATAATACCTTGGTTTTGCAATGTCGTCATGGTGTTTCTGCACTCAAAAAGCATTCTCACAACACCGTCAAATACAGAGACTCTATCGACTCAACAGCCGGGTCGATAAGTCTGAACTCTACAGTGGAGTGAATCAAACCAAAATCAAAGAAAATGAAAGAAGGAAAACAAAGTATCTACAATACCTTGTGGGTTGCCTCCCACGGAGCGCTTGCTTAAGGTCGTTAGCTTGACGGCAGTGAGCTCTTATGCCTTATTTGGATCCGTTAGAGGAACTGCAGTGCCCTCTTCAAGAGTGGAATGAGCAAGGTACGGTTTCAGCCTTTGTCCATTGGTAGAAAACGGTTTTCCATTGTTATCCCAGAGTATTGCTGAACCGTTAGGTCGCATTTCCATTATGACGAAAGGGCCTGACCATTTTGAACGAAGTTTTCCAGGAAATATCTTGAGCTTTGAGTTGAATAAGAGTACCTTATCACCTTCTGCGAACTTCCTTAAAATGATCTTTTTTGTCATGAAGGGCTTTGGTCCTCTCCTTGTAAATTCTAAAACTCTCATAGGCATTCAAACGAATCTCATCCAACTCATTGAGCTGAAGTAAACGGCGGCGTTCCCCAGCGGGTTTAATGTCGTAGTTCATCAACTTTGTAGCCCATAAGGCTTTGTACTCTAGCTCTACCGGTAGATGACAAGATTTGCCATAGATGAGGTTGAATGGCGTTGTTCCAACTGGAGTCTTGTAGGTTGTCCAGCTTGGAGGACCTTTGAAGCAGTTTTGAATGAGGCAAAGTGTCTTTCATAATCTGAAGCATGGCAACTGTAAAGGATACCTTCGACTTCACTCTCTGGAATACATCTCCTGAAAAAGGTTATCAACACACCTCTTATATAAATAAGGCTCATCCCATTAGTAGCGCTGCACGTTCTTCAAGAACTTCCTTCAATAATTTCTTCTTGAAGTAACCGGTGAAATCGGGAGGTGGGACTTCACAAGAAAGGTAGTTCGCGAAATCAGCATACCAAGGCAAATTACTTTCCCCAGTGTGTAATGTCATAAGCTCAAGAGTGCTCACCCGTAACCTCCCCACCTCATCCATGTAGCAATCTTCAATTGAAGCAAGGTTTTCACCTGGGAGAATATCTCTCATGAGAACTTCTTCCTGAACTCTCAATCGAGACAAATTATCAGCAACCTCATTCTCAATACCTTTCTTATCTTTAATCTCCAAGTCAAAGTCCTGCAGCAGAAGTATCCATCTTAATAGTCTCGGCTTGGCATCTTTCTTAGACAACAGGTATCTCAATGCGGCATGAACAGTGTGAACAATGACCTTAGACCCAACCAAATAGGATCTAATTTCTCAAAAGCAAACACAATAGCAAGAAACTCCTTCTCTGTTGTTGCATAACTCACTTGTGCTCCGTCAAGAGTGCGACTAGCGTAATAAATAGCATGCAACTTTTTATCCTTCCTCTGTCCCAAAACAGCACCCACAACATAATCACTAGCATCGCATATTACCTCAAAAGGTAGCTCCCATTCTGGCGGTTGCACAATGAGAGCACTCACCAGAGATTCCTTAACTATATTGAATGCTTGCAAACAGGTGTCATCAAACTCGGACTTCTGTTCCTTGCACAGCAGCTGAGTGCAAGGTCTAGCGATCTTGGAAAAATCTTTAATAAACCTCCTGTAGAACCCTGCATGTCCCAAAAACCTCATGATCTTTCACAGAATTTGGCGGCTGCATACTCATCATCACCTCAATCTTAGCTCTATCAACCTCAACACCCTTTTCAGAAATCTTGTGCCCAAGTACAATACCATCCCTCACCATGAAATGAGATTTCTCCCAGTTCAAAACCAAGTGTTTGTCCTCGCAGCGCTGAAGTACCCTGCATAAGTTAGACAAACAAGTAGCGAAAGACGAGCCATGCACAAAAAATCATCTATAAAAACCTCCATAAAATCCTCAATCATATCACTAAAGATATACTTCATGCAATGTTGAAACGTAGCAGGGGCATTACATAAACCAAAAGGCATCCTACGATATGCAAATGTACCATAAGGACAAGTAAAGGTGGTTTTCTCTTGATCATCGGGATGAATCAGGATTTGAAAGAATCCCAAGTATCCGTCAAGAAAACAGTAATAGGGTTGGTTTGACAGTCTTTCAAGCATTTGATCAATGAAGGATAGTGGGAAATTGTCTTTACGGGTTGCCGAGTTAAGTTTTCGATAATCAATGCACATCCGGTGTCCTGTGACAGTTCTAGTTGGAATTAGTTCGTTCTTTTCATTTTTAATCACAATGACACCACCTTTTTTAGGCACAACATGGACTGGGCTCACCCAAGTACTATCAGAGATAGGGTAGATGATACCCGCATCTAGAAGTTTCATTATCTCTTTCTTAACAACATCTCTAAGATTCGAGTTTAACCGTCTTTGATGTTCTACAGAAGTAATTGATTCACCTTCTAAATGTATCATGTGCATACACAATGTGGGAGAGATGCCTGTGATATCATCAAGGGAATACCCTAAGGCTTTCCTGTACTTTCTCAACTCACATAACAACAGGGCACTCTCCACATTGTTTAGTTCGGGATTAATAATCACGAGGTATGTAGAGTTGGGACCAAGAAACGCGACCCTTAGCCTGGCGGGAAGTGGTTTGAGTTCCATTTTTGGAGCGTTCAGCTCGCTCCAATCATCGCAGTCTTTAGGTGAAGATACAACCAAAGCTTTCTCTACCTCATTGTCTCCAAGCTCAGCAAATGCCACAACTTTAGTCATTGGTGAACTAGAATCCAGTATTCTAGCAAATCTAGTAGTTGCTTCTCCAAGGTACCCAAACTCACTCTCTTCTTTAGTCAAGACAGTTTGAAGAGGATCCTCCGTGTTCAACTCAGCAAGAAGCTCATTAACTAGCTCATCCATGATATCTACCCAGAATGTCTGACACTCAGTGGTGGGCTTAGACATTATTCTTTCCATGTTAAATTCCTGAACAATGTCACCAATCCGCAGATTGATCTTGCTCTTTCTCACATCTATCAATGCAGCGACAATATTCAGGAATGGTCTACCAAGGATGAGTCGATGTCTAGGCTCTTCATCAAGCTCAATGATGACAAAATCGGTTGGGATATAGAAATTCCCAACCCGGACTTGTACATCCTCAGCCACTCCAACAGGGAATGAAATAGAACGATCACCGAGTACCAGAGACATCTTTGTTGGGGTAAAATTCGTGTCTCCCAATCTCTTAGCAACCGAGAAAGGCATCAAACTTACACCTGCCCCCAAGTCACAAAGACATCTATCGAAAGTGTATTCTCCAATCCTGCTAGGCAACACAAAACTACCGGGGTCTTCTCTCTTCACAGGAATAACATTCTGGAGAATAGCGCTACATTCTGGAGAATAGCGCTACATTCATGACTGATCAACACATGTCCTTCTTCAAGGGTCCTTTTGTTAGTCAAAATGTCCTTCAAATGTTTCCGGTAGATAGAAACATTCTGAACTAAATCAAGAAATGGAAGCTTAACCTGGAGCTGCCTCATAATCTCATCAAACAGAGAATACTCCTTTTCTCTCTGTATCTTCCTTTGGCGACCCGGAAAAGGCAACTTAGGCACATAAGGTGGTAGCACAGTCTTTTTAGCCTTCTCTTCTAGGGTCTGTTTTCTCAGCTTCTACTCCTTCAACCAATGGCTCAACATCAGACTCCTTCCCAGTATTATCCTCTTCTAAGTCATCAGAAGCAGCTTTAGATTTCTCCTTAGCCTTCTCCTTCTTCAGAATTGGATTAAGTTCTCTACCACTCCTCAGGGAGATGGATTGAACATACTCTTTACCACTGTAGTCTTTCGGGTTCGTGATTGGTGTTTAGCCGGTTATTGGGCCGCGAGAGATCTCTCTCATCCTACTTGTGACCTCCCTTTTCAGGGTTCTGGTGTTTCGGCGCTTCAGGCACAAGTATGAAAAAATAAAACTACGCGAAATTTAAACATTTCGCGTGGCAATGCCTCTCGGGCTGTTTAGCAGCAAACCAAAGGCTTTATTCCCGTCACATTGGCACTGAAAAAGGGTGCCCTCGATGTGGAGCAGAGGAAAAATGTATAAACCATCTTCTCTTCCTATGTCCGCCGGCGAGACAAATCTGGGCCTTGTCCCCTATCCCGTCTTCGGAGTACCTCTTCCCCCGGAATTCTCACTTCTAGAATTTTGATTTCCTACTCTGGCGAGGGAAAGAATTTGATATAGGAGAAGACATTCTTGAGATATTTCCATGGATACTCTGGTATATTTGGAAGAGTCGTAACCGGTTTATCTTCGAAAACGTGATTGAATCTCCACAAGAAACTTTAGATTTTGCAATTCAAGAAGCAAAAGTTTGGAAAGAAGCAAATTCAAAGGAGTCAGTTTTGGAGTACCCTCGTCCTCAGGCGGTCCCTGCTAATATTTTCCCTACTCGGAATGTTGTCAGTTTGATGCATCTTGGCACTTAGATGACACTTTGAGTGGACATGGATGGGTCCTAGTTGACCAAGATAATGTCCTTCATTTGGGTCTAAAGAGTGCGCCGAAGAGCCTATCACCATTACACGCTGAAGTTGATTCGTTGTTATGGGCAATAGAGTGTATGATCTCGATAGGTGTCACGGATTGCTCTTTCTCATCCGATTGTGCTGATCTTATCTCTTTACTGGAAAAACCTTCGGAGTGGCCTACCTTTGTTGCTGAAATAGCGACTTTCGGTTCTTTTGTCTGTTTTTTTTCCTATTTTTAGTATTAAGTTTTTGTTTTGCATTCATAATGTATGTGCTGATTGCCTAGCAAAAAAAGCACGAGGTCGTAATAGTCTTTTTTCCCATGTAAGCAAGTCGGTTCTTAATTGGCTCTCTCTAGAAGAGATTCTCTTTCCGATTACTTAAATATAATGGTATTTCGACGAAAAAAACATAAAATAATAAAATTTATTTTTGTTCATGGTATTCCCGAACTTGGGCATAACGCATATATTCTACAAACATCCACAATTAGAAAAGAAATTAAAATTATCGGCGCAGACATGGAAGAGGGGTTAAATAATCTGGGTGCTAGCCGGAAGCAACAAATCCGATCTAATAGAACGGCGAATACAAAGTCCACTGCTTTGCGATCATGTCAACACATTGAGATCATAGACCGAATAACCACCCGACCAAAACAATATATTCGTAAAGATTTGGAAAAAGATTGTATATTTAAACGTAAATACCAGGAGTTAAGTTTTAATTATAGTTAGAACTTCTGTTAGTAAAGATAACAGTTACTAACTCGGAAATCCAATTTTATCAAAAAAATTAAATAGCATCTAAAGTTAAACGAGGTATTTTTCAAATTTAAAACTAAAGATATTAAACGGCTAAATAAAAATTAGGTAATCATTTTTTGAGATTTTTTCTAAAAAAAAAATATACATATTCCTATAAATATGATTCGTAACAGTAGATTGCACAGATCGTAAAGAACTTGATTTATCTTTTTAAAATAACGGTAGTTTTGTTTAGCCAAATTTTAAGAAAACTTGATTTTTTCTCTTTTTTTTTCCTTTTTTAAATTGTGACTTTACACATGACACAAATACAACTGATAAAATAATTTATGATTTATAAGATAAATGATTGATAAAGGATAAGATTAAGGATCAAGGATGTATTGTTTTGAACAACCTAAAAAATACAAAATCAGCGTATTTATCGTTAATTTCCCACAATAGAAAAAAAAAATATTTAGGTTTGTTTTAGCAAAATTTTGAGAAAGAGACAACTGAAGCACCAACCGACACAAGTTTTGGATCTCAAATTGTGTCTGCGACCGCGTTGTTTCCAACACTTTGAGCAAGGTAAGTCCTACTTTCCGGTTTTGATTTGATTTGATTTTAGATGTCTTTGGTTTAGTTGTATTGACAAATGTATCGATTTCGTTTATGCTAATTTGTGTTATGGTTGGATTGTTTGGCATCAAATTTATGGATCTATTGTACTGGATTTGGAGAATAAAGATAGAATCTTTGAGATCTCTTGCCAATTTATGGCTATACGCTTAAGAAAAATCGAAACTTTGAAAAAGTTTGGTAGAGTGGAATGGTTTTAGGAACTTGGGAGATGTTTATGTTTTGTCTTAATCAAAGCTTGACACTGGTTATGTGTGATGAAGTTTATGTTTTGTCTTAATCAAAGCTTACCCTTGTAATTTTGTTAGTTAAAGAGAGAGAGCTTTTATTCTTTGGAGGATCTAAATAGGTCCAAGCTCGTCATGCAGCTAGGAAAAAGAAGAGGATTAATATACAGTTATTAGAAACATTAAAGTTTCTTCTGTGTTTTGTAGAACAAGGAGATGATGCGGTACAAAGAGGTATTAGTACTTTCTGATTTCAAGTCTGTTTCTTCGCTAGATTAGGTGATGCACCGTTATGTGTTCTTTGAACTTCTTTTTGTGTGTGTCTACATGAATCAGGAGAAAGAGGTGAAGAAGGAAGCTTTCAGGAAGTATTTGGAGTCAAGTGGAGTTCTTGATTCTCTTACTAAAGGTATAATCTTACTTCACCTATTGCAACAGTTTTTAATTGAATAGTTTTGATTCTCTTTATACTCTTTTGTATGTTGTGGAACATGACGAGGTTTTGATTTTGATTGTAGTTCTGGTTTCTCTGTATGAGCAGAATGACAAGCCTTCCTCTGCTCTAGAGTAAGTTTCTGGACCCATTCATTAGTTTCTAGCTGAGTATTATAGATTTTGTATAGAAACAATTTTGTGTATTGACTTATAATCTTTTTCTTTCATGGACTACATATACTAAGAAAATTGATAGGTATGTCTGTTAGATTTGACATATAATTTTATTTGTTTTTCTTCCTTGCCAATCTCCTATGTCGATCTTTCGTTAACAGATCTTCAAGTTCAAGTTCACGAATGCAACTTTACAATATTTGTTACGTATTAGGCTAACTGTTTACGTGTAATGTAAGATCTTGCATATAACATATTCTCTATTTTCCGGTGGTTGTCATCAGATTCATTCAACAAAAGCTAGGTGGTCCATCAGTCTCTGACTATGAGAAGCTTCAAGCTGAGAAGTCTGATCTTCAAATAAAGTACAATGAGCTTTTGGCTAAACATCAGGAAACCCTGAGAGAGGTATCAATTCGAGTAGTTGAACCATCTTTAGTTGTTGATTAACACATTAGTTGTCTCATGAAAACAAGAGTGTTTAAATCTGTTTAACACATTCTATATATGGTTAATGTTTGCAGTTAAATGGAGTGAAGAGCTTGCATTCACGAAACTCTTCAAAAGATGATGCAGACAGAGAGACCCTTGAAGCTGAACACACGACCTTAGTCACTCCTCACCACTAACTCTGCACTTACTGTATATGTAATTCCTGTTACTATCTTCGTTTACATATTTACGGCAGTAAAAGAAAAAAAAAGAACAAAAACAAACCACGCATAGATGAGTTTTCTAGGCAACAATGATTAGTTTCTTTGTTTAAATTTCCATTTGCTCTCTTTCATTCATCTACATCACCAGTGTTGTAGAGTTTTTACGTAATAATAAATTCTTTGGTTAACGGTATCGAATTGGCCAATCCAAACCGAAGTCACCCAAATTTCGATTTAGTTTGGTTCGGTATATGTAAACCAATCTTTTACAAAAAAAGGTTCCTAATTTCTACATCTTACCATGCAAAACCGAAATTCCAATATACCAAACATTTTTAAAAATGCTTAAAAATCAAAGGGTTTGTTACAAAAGAAAAGATTTAATTTGGTTTCCATTAGTAATTACCTTAAACTGAATCAAATTATACCACATCCGAACCGAACCAAAACTCTTTTCGGTTTAAATCAGTATATAATTTCCCAAACCCTTAGTCCTGGGAGATCGGTTATCTATTCGGTTTTGGTTCGTATCCATTCGGTTATTGGTTATTTTGGTTCTTAAGTTTAGTATCTATTTGTTTATTTTGAAATTTCAGTTTCGTTCGGTTTCGGTTCTTTCGGTTTTAAAATTTAGTATCCATTCGGTTATTTTGTTTTGAACAATTTTGGATATTTCAGTTATTGTTGAATATTTTCCAATATTTTTCGGTTATTTTCGAGTATTTTTACTATTTTATATATATTTTCAAGTATTTTTAATTATTTTGTTTAGAAATAACAAATAGTTTTGAAAATATTATTGTAGTGCGGATATTTTAGGCTACCCGAAATATTTCGGTTCGGCACCGATTTGGTTTCGGTTATTTTTAAAATTTTCGTCTCGATTCGGTTCTATTATTTTTGGTGCGGTTCCAATTGGATACATTCGATTCGGTTTATTTGCCGAATTGCTAATCATGAACTGAGAGGTCACAAATGGTAAATTGCGAACCTAAACAATTGGCGTGTATTCATTCATTTCCCGCGTAAATCCTCCACCTTCTTCTTCGCCGGCGTTAATGGAATCGCCGACACAGACGTCTGAGCACATAGAATCCATGACGGAGTTTCTAGTAAAGCACTACCCCGATCAGCTCCGCGAAATCTCTCTCTCTTCTGATCCCAAACTTCACTACCCTCTCTTCATCGAGTACGCAGAACTCGTTGACGATAATCCGTCTCTAGCGCGTCAAGTTTTCTCAGATCCCGAACACTATCTTCGGCAATTCGACGATTCAGCCATTCTAGCTCACGTATGTACTCAATTTTCCCCAAAATTTGATTATACGAAATGGTGATTTCGATTAGCTTTGGGTGTAGAAAATTGCTTTGGAGCATATGAAGAAATTTGAGGAGAAGATTGGAATTGAGAAGAGATTTATACATGTTCGTATAAACACTAGTGGATCTCCTCTAGAACGAAGCCCTGGTGTGTGTGTGTGTATCTCTTGTTTTCGAGTTTGTTCTGCTTCTCTTAGCTGATTTTGATTTTGACACAGAGACATTCCCGAGTATTGGCCGGGTTAGAGTAAAGCACCGCGGGATTCTGATGATGTTGAAAGGCACGGTGATTCGATCCGGGGCTGTGAAAATGTATGAGGGAGAAAAGATGTATCGATGTCGAAAATGCAAGCACATGTATGGTTATGTGTTGTGGTTGAAACTGTATATTATACATTTTGTCATCTCTTGTTCTTGTAGTATTGCTGATTGAGTTGATTTCTTCTATAGGTTTCCTATTTTCCCTGAGTTAGAATCAATCAACTCTATTGTGAAACCGCCTTTTTGTCCTTCTCAGGTTTGTCACATTTCATTCTTTGTCTAGCTAAGCTTCTTTGCACTAGATAGTCTTCTGTTTTGCGATAACACTCTGACTAAGGTCTCTACAATTGTGTCCTGAAGTTTAAAAATTCTCTGCGTGACAGCGGTCAAAAGCTTGTGAGGGCACAAACTTTGATCCTGTAGATGATACAGTAACACGCCATGATTATCAAGAAATCAAAATCCAAGAAAATACTCAGGTTTTAGGTGTTGGTGTTATCCCAAGGTCCATTCTAGTCGTCCTGAAAGATGACCTTGTTGACAATGTTAAAGCTGGAGGTAAACCAGTTTGTTTGTTTTTATTCTGTGTCTTACATATTCATGATTGCGTCAATATTATGGCTCAGTGTAACCATTCTAAACGTATCAGCATAGCTGCTCCGCCTCCTGATATAACATATTTCTTTTCATGCAGATGATGTTGTTGTCTCTGGAATCTTGACTTCAAAATGGTCTCATGACTTGAAAGATGTTCGTTGCGACCTTGAACCTATGTTGATTGCCAATCATGTCAGGTAAATGGCTTGATAATTTTGATAGAGACCTACAAATCCATTTTATTAAGGAAATCCTTACCACGTTCCTGAAAGTTGTATGCAAAACTGGTACTAGTTTGTTTGCCTGAAACAATTATTAAGGTCTTTGATGGGATTCTATTTTCTCGTTTTCTTAGTTACTATTGGTCATTACAGTTTCATATTAACTCACTTTCTACCTTCTCTTCACCTGTTATCATGCCACTATCCAGAAGAACTAATGAGCTGAAATCAGAAATCGATATATCTGATGATTTGATCGAGAAGTTCAAGAACTTTTGGAGCCACTTCAGAGATACCCCTTTGAAAGGTAAAAAATCAATGTTACCTGGAAAGTATTCCGCCTATTTTTTTCGCAATTATTATGAACAATTATTCCCCTGCCATCGACAACTATTACGTATGTTTTTGGTAAACATTTATGCTAAATTCTTTAATGTTTTGGGTAAGTCAGGGAGAAATGCTATCTTACGAGGTATCTGCCCCCAAGTCTTTGGACTCTTCACTGTTAAACTTGCAGGTATACTACTCTATGCATACTTTTTTTGTCAACATCTCTTCTCATTGAGTTGTCTAAATTTATTTGTATGCATGTGCAATGTATTTATATGCAGTTGCTTTGACACTTATTGGAGGTGTGCAACATGTTGATGCTTCTGGTACAAAAGTACGGGGAGAATCTCACTTGCTTCTTATTGGTGATCCAGGTTGTTATCGATCACTGAGTATTATTTTTGTAATATATGCATGCCCCTAAATTTTGGTGGAGTTCCAAATTTTTTGCTTGAACTAAATTGATTTTGAACTAGAAGAAACCTTGCATGTGTTTTTAAGACATAAAAGGGTCGTGTACGTTTTTTTGTTACTAGATGATTGATTTATATATGGGAATGTTCTTTCATACAGACCTGCATTTTACATTGTTTATATCTGGCAGGCACTGGAAAATCGCAGTTCTTGAAGTTTGCTGCAAAACTAAGCAACAGAGCTGTAATCACAACGGGACTAGGAAGCACAAGTGCTGGATTGACTGTAACTGCAGTGAAGGATGGAGGTAAGCTCTCTGATCTTATGTTGTTTCCTTCGCAATACTTTTCTTTTTCATATAGTCTTATTAAGTTGTTTTCAGGAGAGTGGATGTTGGAAGCTGGGGCTCTTGTTCTTGCAGATGGTGGACTTTGCTGCATTGATGAATTTGATAGGTACTTTCCAGATGCCAGATGGGAGAAACATCTATTATAAGAATACTTTACATTAATCCGTAGTGTTATTTACTTTAAATTTTTGATCTTCGATGAACTTTAAGTATTCTTGTGGTCTTGGGAATTTCTTGGCTCTTATCACAGACAAGAAGAATTCACTGGTAAAAAGTGGTCAGCCTAACTTGACAAATATTTTAGGAATTTTCCTTTTTTTTTTTTTTTTTTTTTTTTTTTT
>Ga0041059_1002559_pt1 | contig 13413 bp, 8 predicted proteins | sample AraColnosormetaG_FD_56232 | JGI IMG/M metagenome (GOLD analysis project Ga0041059, IMG submission 56232) | Arabidopsis roots microbial communities from North Carolina, USA - Col MF nosort | ecosystem: Host-associated > Plants > Roots > Unclassified | place: USA: North Carolina | collected 2013-09-02
TTTCCAATGCAAATTTTAAAACTGTTTTCCCGTTTTATCCTTACTAAATAATTAGATAAATATTTATTATTATTTTTAAAGTATATTAAGAGGTTAAAATTATTTTTATACAATATTTCTTAAAGAATGTGAAATTTCTAAAAAATTCATCTTAGTGGAACGGAGGGAGTATTTACTAACCATAAATGAATGTAAATATTTTACAAATTTCAAGATTTATTAGCAGAATGATGTATAAAATAGGAATATTTAATGTCGTCCAAATAGGAATATTGGTAGGTGAAACGTGGAATTAAAATTCAACATATGTTGCTAAAGGATGGCCCACGCAATGTAACATGCCGGGCCATCAAAATCTACCGTTCTTGTTTTTCGACCAAACCTAACCAAAAAACTTAAATCATCCAATATCATCAGCCACCTGTCGTTTTGATGTTTGGTAGTATAACTGGTTGCCGTTTTATTTATTAGTTCCATCACCCTTTCTTCGCTTATGACAAAAAACGGCAGCATGTTTATTCGTCACAGCACGCTCTGTTCTTCTCACTCAGGAGGATGAGAAGCTATCGCTGTTGGCGTAAAGTCCAAGAAACCATACGTTTATACTCCTCTTCATCTTCTTCTGCTTCAAGTCTTTTGGAATTTGTAAACGCAGATTTTCCTTCTACGATAGGAATCCGAGGAAGGCGCGAATTTGCTCGTCTCTTGCAGCTGCGTGCGTCAGATGATCTGTTGCATTATCAAAATGTAGTTCATGGTCAGATTATTGTTTGGGGCCTCGAGTTAGATACGTATCTTAGCAACATTTTGATCAATTTGTATTCGAGAGCTGGTGGTATGGTTTATGCACGTAAGGTGTTCGAGAAAATGCCTGAGAGAAACTTAGTTTCTTGGTCTACCATGGTTTCAGCTTGCAACCATCATGGGATTTATGAGGAATCTTTGGTGGTTTTCTTAGAGTTCTGGAGAACTAGAAAAGACAGTCCGAATGAATATATTTTGTCGAGTTTTATTCAAGCTTGCTCAGGCTTAGATGGTCGTGGGCGTTGGATGGTGTTTCAACTACAAAGTTTTCTTGTCAAGAGTGGGTTTGATAGGGATGTTTATGTTGGTACCTTGTTGATTGATTTTTATTTGAAGGATGGTAATATCGATTATGCGAGGCTTGTGTTTGATGCTTTACCAGAGAAATCTACTGTGACTTGGACGACCATGATCAGTGGGTGTGTAAAAATGGGAAGAAGCTACGTTTCATTACAGCTGTTCTACCAACTAATGGAAGACAATGTTGTTCCAGATGGCTACATCCTTTCGACGGTTCTAAGTGCATGTTCAATACTTCCGTTTCTTGAAGGTGGGAAGCAGATTCATGCGCACATCTTAAGATATGGACTTGAGATGGATGCCTCACTGATGAATGTGCTTATAGATTCTTATGTGAAGTGTGGCAGAGTTATAGCGGCTCATAAGCTATTCAATGGAATGCCGAATAAAAACATCATTTCGTGGACCACTTTGCTCTCTGGTTATAAGCAGAACGCTCTTCATAAAGAAGCCATGGAATTGTTTACCAGTATGTCAAAGTTTGGTTTAAAGCCGGATATGTATGCTTGCTCTAGCATACTCACATCTTGTGCCTCACTTCATGCTTTGGGATTTGGAACACAAGTTCATGCTTACACTATCAAAGCCAATCTTGGCAATGATAGCTATGTGACTAACAGCTTGATTGACATGTATGCGAAATGTGACTGTTTGACCGATGCCAGAAAAGTTTTTGATATTTTCGCTGCTGCTGATGTGGTTTTATTCAATGCAATGATTGAAGGTTACTCGAGACTTGGGACACAATGGGAACTACATGAAGCATTGAACATCTTTCGTGACATGAGGTTCAGATTGATTCGACCTAGCCTATTGACTTTTGTTAGCCTTCTACGTGCATCTGCTTCTTTAACAAGCTTGGGACTGAGTAAACAAATCCATGGATTGATGTTCAAATATGGGTTAAACTTAGATATATTTGCTGGAAGCGCTTTGATTGATGTTTACTCAAATTGCTACTGCCTCAAGGATTCCAGGCTTGTGTTTGATGAAATGAAAGTGAAAGATCTTGTTATCTGGAATTCTATGTTTGCAGGTTATGTTCAACAATCAGAGAACGAAGAAGCTCTCAACCTGTTTCTGGAATTACAGTTATCAAGAGAAAGACCTGACGAATTCACGTTTGCCAACATGGTTACAGCAGCTGGCAACCTAGCAAGTGTTCAATTGGGTCAAGAGTTCCATTGCCAGCTTCTGAAAAGAGGCTTGGAATGTAATCCGTATATTACAAATGCTCTACTAGATATGTACGCCAAATGTGGTAGTCCCGAAGACGCTCATAAGGCTTTTGATTCAGCAGCTTCAAGAGATGTAGTTTGTTGGAATTCTGTCATCTCATCTTATGCGAATCATGGAGAAGGCAAAAAGGCTCTTCAGATGCTTGAAAAAATGATGAGTGAGGGAATAGAGCCTAACTACATCACCTTTGTTGGAGTTCTATCAGCGTGTAGCCATGCTGGTCTTGTAGAAGATGGACTTAAGCAATTTGAGTTAATGCTTCGATTTGGAATTGAACCTGAAACTGAGCACTATGTTTGTATGGTATCTCTTTTAGGCCGTGCTGGTAGATTGAACAAAGCAAGGGAGTTAATTGAGAAAATGCCGACAAAACCAGCTGCTATAGTATGGAGGAGCTTGCTGAGTGGATGCGCAAAGGCCGGTAACGTCGAGTTAGCTGAACATGCTGCTGAAATGGCTATTTTGTCTGATCCCAAGGACAGTGGATCGTTTACTATGCTTTCTAATATTTACGCGTCCAAGGGTATGTGGACTGAAGCTAAGAAGGTGAGAGAAAGAATGAAGGTTGAAGGTGTGGTGAAAGAACCTGGACGTAGTTGGATTGGGATTAATAAGGAGGTTCATATATTTTTGTCTAAGGATAAATCTCACTGCAAGGCTAATCAAATTTATGAAGTGTTAGACGACTTACTTGTGCAGATCAGAGGAGTTAGTTAATAACTACCATACAAGAACTCATTTTCTATTGGAGTGATGGACTCTATTTGGTTAAAGACCAATGCAGCAGATGAAGCTTAAAAGCGAGCCAAAGAAGAAAGAATAAGCCATGGTTAATATCGAGAAGCTGAAGGGGTAGCTAGCTCAGGAGAGCAAAGATGTTGCTATTAAGTTTTGTAATCAAGGGAAAATCGATTCTGTTCCGTTCAAATCCGAAGGAAGACTCAAAAATTAACCCCGGTTCAGTTCTCAGTTTCTTCTCATCATCTCCTAAAACCGGGTTGAGAGAGAAGTTGTAATGGTGAATGCATGAATGGTATGTTGTACATGATTCATTTGAATTTAGTTAAACCGTTTTTGAAATCAACTAAAACCGAAAAACACCAATTCAAAACAAAACAAAACAAAAATTCAGAACAGGGTTTATTGTATATAACCAAACTAAATTCTCATTCTGTTGTAAATTTTATTAAACCGGAAAACCAAATCGGACATATATGGGCCTAAAATGTTGTTGGGTCAGGCCGAATTCTAGACAGTTCTGTTCTAGTTTTTTCTCCTTTGTCGTAATCAGGTGGACGAAACGAAAACCCTCGGGATTCCTCTGCTTCTGTCTCGTCCGTCGTCGTCAATTTCTCTGCATCAGAGATTCCGGTGTCCTTCTTCCTTTCACTCGCGTATAACCTCTTTTCCTTGACGTTGTCTCCGTGAGCTCTCTGTGCTTTGACTGCAACCATGTCGACTATTATGCAGAAGATCAAAGAAATTGAAGATGAGGTAATTATTCAATCCTCTCTGATTCTTCACCTCTTCTCTTCAATTTTGGATGCATAGAACTGTGAATCCGAAATATCTATTCTGAATCAAAGAAATGATTTTTCAATCTGGGTGACTCACAAGTACGAGGTTTTTTTTGTTTATGTGGCAGATGGCTAAAACACAGAAGAATAAAGCTACTTCTCATCATCTGGGTTTGTTAAAGGTACATTTTTTCTCCTCTTTAGGTCGTTTTTTGTAGCTTTGAGAGTGAGGTTGATTGGTTGAGGTGTTTTTGCTTATCAAATGCAAATTTGGTTGATTGGTTTATATCTGTTTTGATACTTGATAAAAGCTATCATGAAATCCCAACCAGTAAGCAAGCTCATTAAGAAATATTTTAACTTCTGGTTGAAATCGTTTATGTTTTATACGAACTCCCAAATCATTGAATAAGCACAAAGCTGAGATATTTTATTTACGGCATGATCTCTTGTGAAGTTCCTTGGATCAAACAACTACTAGGCAGGCATTATATATTATTCTGTATTGATTTTAGAATTTGGTACTTATTCCTGCACCATTAGCTTCTCGTCATATTTCACTGGTCCATTTTGCAGGCCAAGCTTGCTAAGCTTCGGAGGGACCTTCTTGCACCGCCTACCAAAGGTGGCGGTGGTGGTGCTGGAGAAGGTTTTGATGTGACTAAAAGTGGAGATTCTAGAGTTGGACTGGTCGGATTTCCTTCGGTTGGAAAATCTACGCTATTAAACAAGCTGACTGGGACATTTTCCGAGGTTTGTAGTTATCGTTACGAATATTGAACTTCCTTTCTCTTGTTGTAATTGGAATTTTGAAACCTACCACGTATCCATGGCATCCTATTTCTAGTTACTTTTTGACCAACTTCCTGTGCAATATCACTTATAAGGCAAGACTGTTCGGCGCTAGTCTTTTCCTGGATAGATGAACATAAATCTTGGAATTAGAACTGTATTTTGGCTGATACTCAATTTTCTGAAGGTACATACTGTGATACACAATGTTTTCTCAGGTTGCTTCTTATGAGTTCACGACTTTGACATGCATTCCTGGTGTTATCACATATCGTGGAGCTAAAATCCAGGTATGGTATCTACATCTATGCGTCTGTGTTAATCTGTTATTTGTGGGGGAAAAATGATAATTCTTGGATAGTGTTTCCTCTGTCTTGGTAATTGTTGAAACACAATGAAATCCTTGGCTACATATGCCATGTCCTAGCTTGTAATTATCTTTTCTCGAGTCTTACTTCTATATTAAACATGTATCTTGCTTGATCTTTTAATGACTTCTTGGTACTTAGTTTAAGTCAGGAAACGACCTGTAATTATTCATTGGACACTGATGCTAATACTCTTTTTTATGTCCCCTTCTATGTGTTTGCAGTTATTAGATCTTCCTGGTATTATTGAGGGTGCTAAAGATGGAAAAGGTAGAGGAAGACAGGTAAGTCGAGTCTAAATCTCTTGAGTATTTTATATTTTGACCCTCTTTGATCATCTTTCACACTTTACTATTTCCAGGTTATAAGTACGGCTAGGACATGCAACTGCATCTTAATAGTTCTTGATGCCATAAAACCAATTACTCACAAGCGTCTCATTGAAAAAGAGCTCGAAGGATTCGGAATAAGGTATAGATTGTTTATATAACAACCTTTATACACTGTATATTTGATCGTTTCTGGTAGATAGTCTGACTCGATCATGGACTGTTGCTATGTAGGTTGAACAAGGAGCCACCAAATTTAACATTTAGGAAAAAAGACAAAGGTGGTATCAATCTAACTTCTACAGTCGCTGTCACACACCTTGACCTTGACACCGTCAAGGCGATTTGCGGTGAGTACAGGATGCACAATGCTGACATCACCCTGCGCTACGATGCAACCGCTGATGACCTCATTGATGTCATCGAGGGCAGTCGGATTTATATGCCCTGTATCTATGCTGTCAACAAGATCGATTCAATCACACTTGAGGAACTTGAAATTTTGGACAAACTTCCTCATTACTGTCCTGTCAGGTAAATGTTGTTAAATTACCGGCAGGATTTGCGATAAACTTGTTTACTTTTGCCATTAAGATATAAATTTATTTATCTTGCAGTGCGCATCTGGAGTGGAATCTTGATGGACTTCTGGACAAGATATGGGAATACTTGGATCTAACTCGAATCTACACAAAACCAAAGGCAATGAATCCGGATTATGATGATCCCGTAATCTTATCATCCAAGAAGAGAACAGTAGAGGACTTCTGCATCCGGATTCACAAAGACATGCTTAAACAATTCAAGTAGTAAGTAATTAAAATCCTTAACATTTTTCTTTTCTCTGTTATATGGTTCTTGCTCAAAAGCATCGCTCATGAATACTTAACTAATGATCTCCTGATACAGCGCTCTGGTTTGGGGTTCAAGTGCCAAACACAAGCCACAAAGAGTTGGAAAGGTTAGTTCTTCTAGCAAATCAAACAAAAGTTAATCTGGTAAATCGATATTGCAATATCCCTGACTAACTAACTATTGCTGTCTCGACATCGTATTTTATACTTCAGGAACACGAGCTTGAGGACGAGGATGTTGTTCAGATCGTTAAAAAGATATGATTTTTGCAGATAATGGAGAGCAGTCAAGAGACCAACCAAAGTAGCCATAATGAGATCTCCTATAGGAAGGTCAGGATTTCTTTTGGTTTCTCAGCTTTATCTTTCTTTTGTAATTGTATTATTATATCCAGACGAAATCTGTGTCTACACCCTTTTTTATGTCTTATTAGATACTTTTGTCTTCTTCCAATAATACTATTAAGCATGTGATTGATGTTGTCGGAACACCTCCTATTATCTCCAGTATGGGTTTGCCTAGATTTTCTCCTCCCTTGTTTTTATGTATGCAACTAGACTTTTTTGGATTTTATTTACTAAACATATGATTCAGTTTTTCTTCATGTAATAAAGAAAAACTGTTAAAACGGCCTTCATTGCACTGACCAGGTCGAGGTGTTATTATTTCTGACAGTTAGTTGTTACTTGGACTGTTGATTAAATTTAATGACATTAATAGATTTGGAAAACTATTACAACGACCTTCGTTGCAGTGTCTGGGACCGTGAATTCTGATGCACTTCTCGATTTGTCTATCCTCTTAAAGTTGGTTTGTCATTTAGTGTCTGAAATTGTAAGATTATGGACCCTTCTTTACAAGTCCTCCACCAATTCTGTCTCATCCATTTGTGTGGTTAGTAGCTTCACCAGCTTAACACTTTCACTAATCTTAATTCTTAAGATATGAAAAGCAGTTGAATGAATGCATTGGTAATTTCTTTCTTTTTTAATAAATTTTCTTTTTGTTGGTTGCTAATTTATATATGTAATAATCTTACTCTATATAAACAAGTTCCTTCAACACACAAAAGGAACCACCACCATATTGTGTCTGTAAACCAAGCTCCTAACTCTCTCATATGGCTTCTGTAAGCTTACTTGACGTTGCCATAGCCATCATTTGCCTTTTCTTCTTCTATTACATGTACTTCAAGAAACCTCATGGTCAGGTTTTTCGAAACTGGCCAGTTATTGGGATGCTTCCAGGCTTCCTGATGGTTCTCCACCGCATCTACAACTTCGGCGTGGAGGCTCTTGAAATGAGCCACTTAACCTTTCTATTTAAGGGACCGTGGTTCGCTGAAATGGATATGTTGTTCACAGTTGATCCAGCTAATATTCACTACATATTGAGCTCAAACTTCTCCAACTATACCAAAGGTGCCGACTTTAAAGAAGTCTTTGATGTTTTTGGAGAAATGATCTTTAGTTCGGACTCGGAGCTATGGAAGAATCAAAGAAAAGCTGCTCAATTCATGCTTAATCATCAAGGCTTTCAAAAGCTATCATTGAGTGCAACGAGGAGTAAGCTTTACGATGGTCTTGTTCCTCTTTTCAATCAATGTTGTGAGGAAGAGAAGGTCGTGGATTTGCAGCAAGTGTTTCAAAGATTCACTTTTGATACAACTTTCTTTATTGTTACCGGGTTTGATCCTAAATCTCTCTCTATTGAAATGCCGGAAGTGGAGTATGCTAAAGCTCTTGACGATCTTGGAGAAGGGATTTTTTATAGGCACATTAAACCGAAGTTCTTCTGGAAGCTGCAAAACCGGTTTGGGTTAGGGCAAGAGAAGAGGATGACTGAAGCTGATGCCACTTTTGATCGCGTTTCTGCGAAATACATATTAGCTAAGAGAGAAGAGATAAGGTCACAGGGGATTGATCATCATGCAAATGGTGAAAGTGAGGATCTTTTGACATCTCACATAAAGCTTGATACAACCAAGTACGAGCTCTTGAACCCGAGTGATGATAAGTTCCTCAGAGACACCATCTTAGCTTTCAATCTTGCTGGGAGAGACACAACGTCTTCTGCTCTCTCTTGGTTTTTTTGGCTTCTCTCTGAAAACCCTCAAGTTGTAACAAAGATTCGTAAAGAGATCATCGACAAAAATATTTCAAAAGACGGAAGAAATGGCCAAGAGAACTTAGACAAGTTGGTCTACTTACATGCGGCGTTGTATGAATCAATGAGGCTCTATCCACCGGTTGCCTTCCAACGCAAGTCTCCTATAAAGCCAGATGTGCTGCCAAGTGGGCATAAGGTAGAAGCAAACTCAGTCATCATAATTTTTCTTTTCGCGTTGGGAAGGATGAGAGCGGTTTGGGGAGAAGATGCAACAGAGTTCAAGCCAGAGAGATGGGTTTCTGAGTCCGGTGGGTTGAGACATGCACCTTCCTTCAAGTTTTTATCATTTAACGCCGGTCCGAGAACTTGTCCTGGTAAGCAATTAGCTATGACTCTAATGAAGACCGTAGTTGTGGAGATATTACAAAACTATGATATTGATGTTATCAAAGGACAGAAGATTGAGCCAGAACCTGGTCTTATGTTGCACATGAAGCATGGGCTTAGAGTCACAATTACTAAGAGATGTTCAGCTTGAAATTTGTATGTATAATGCTTAAATTAATCCTTTTTCCGTTGAAATAAAATCTATCGGAGATAGATGCTATAACAAAGGATTACAAGGTTTGTTTGATTCTCGAAAGTAAGTGTTAATCTCTATTGTCAAATTAGTTTCTTTCAAAATCACGTTGCACTAGTTGTAAAAATAAAATAAAATAAAAATCTATCACAAAATTTAGGTGTATCGGTAATTTAGTTCTATTTTGGAAAATGACACTTTTCAAAATACTAGAAAAGTTAGGTATATAAATAATTTAATACTATTTTCTAATCTTATGTATAAATTAAATGTACCTTGCAGTGTGTGCATATAAAAAATATAGTGTATTTTAAAGCAAAAATCCCTTTTATTGTTGCATTGAAGTGTGTGATATAAAATCCAGTTCCTTCTGCCAGCAAAGTAACCATCACAATGTGTGTTACCAAGCGCCTTACTCCAATGGCTTCTTCTATAAGCTTTCTTGAAGCTTCCGTAGCCATCTTTTGCTTTCTCATCCTTCATTACTTGTTCAAAACAACAACTTATAATGGCCGGTTCCCTAGAAACTGGCCGGTTCTCGGGATGCTCCCCTGTCTGCTCGTGGTGCTCCACAGGATCTATGACTATATCGTTGAGATTCTCGAAATCTCTGATTTGACATTTTCATTCAAGGGACCGTGGTTCGCCGGAATGGATACCTTGCTCACGGTTGATCCAGCTAACATTCATCATATGATGAACTCAAACTTCTCAAATTACATCAAAGGATCTGATTTCAAAGAAGTTTTTGATGTCTTCGGAGACGGAATTATCACCACGGACTCTGAGCTATGGAAGAATCTAAGGAAGTCTTATCAAGAAATGCTCCATCATCAAGCGTTTCAAAGCTTTTCATTGAGTACCACAAGAAGTAAACTCAAGGACGGGCTTGTTCCTCTTCTTAATCATTTTGCAGAGGAAGGAACAACTGTGGATTTGCAAGATGTGCTTGGGAGGTTCACTTTCGATACAATCTTAATCCTTATAACCGGTTCTGATCCTAGATCTCTCTCCATTGAAATGCATGAGGATGAATTAGCTAAAGCTCTCGACGTTGTTGGAGAAGGGATTTTCTTTAGGCATGTTAAACCAAAGTTCTTGTGGAAGCTGCAAAACTGGATGGGATTTGGACACGAGAAGAAGATGATTGAAGCTAATGCAACCTTTGACCGTGTCTGCGCGAAATACATATCAGACAAGAGAGGAGAGATTATAAGATCACAAAGGTTTAGTGATATTTCCTATGGAGAACCTGAGGATCTTTTATCTTCCTTCATGAAGCTAGATACAACCAAGTACAATCTCTTGAATCCAAGTGACGATAAGTTCCTCAGAGACACTATTTTGGCTTTCATTCTAGCGGGAAGAGATACCACTGCATCTGCTCTCACTTGGTTCTTCTGGCTTCTCTCTGAAAACGCTCAAGTGGTGAGCAAGATTCGCCAAGAGATCATCAACACAAATCCATCAAAGAATGGAAATGGCCAAGAGAATTTAGACAAGTTGGTGTATTTACATGGTGCGTTGTGTGAAGCAATGAGACTCTATCCACCAGTTTCCTTTGGGCGCAAGTCTCCTATCAAATCAGATGTGCTTCCAAGTGGCCATAAAGTCCAAGCAAACTCTAAGATTATAATCTGCCTTTATGCGTTGGGGAGGATGAGAGCGGTTTGGGGAGATGACGCATTGGAATTCAAGCCAGAAAGATGGGTTTCTGACAAGGGAAGCTTAAGACATGAGCCCTCCTTCAAGTTCTTATCGTTTAATTCTGGTCCAAGAACTTGTCTAGGTAAACATTTAGCTATGACTCAAATGAAGATGGTGGCCGTGGAGATATTACACAACTATGAGATTAAAGTTATTAAAGGGCAAAAGATTAAGCCAGTTCTTGGTTTCATATTGTCTATGAAGCATGGACTTAGGATCACAATTACTAAGAGATGTCCATATTGAAATTTTATATGTATGAAGAAATCTTTTTCTTGTAATGTATAATTTAAAAGATAACGAAATGTGAAATTTTATATTATTGAATTGAACCGTTTCCAAGCTGAACTTGAATTTCCTCACCCTTAGGGAGCACAACGATAGCATCTACTGAAAAGAAAAAACAATCAAACCAAACATCTCTTAGTAACAGTGACTTTAAGACCATGCTTCATGTGGAGAATAACAGAAGGAGCTGGCTCGATTTGTTGCCCTTCAACAATCTTCATCTCATAATTCTGTATGATTTTCACAGCCACACTCTTCATTTGCATCATAGCCACTTCTTTCCCCAAACAAGTTCTTGGACCCGCGTTAAACGATAAGAACTTATAAGATGGCTCGTGTACCGAATTCCCACTCTCAGAAATCCATCTCTCCGGTTTGAATTCCAATGCATCTTCTCCCCAAACCGACTTCATTCTCCCTAATGAGTAGAGACAGAACAAAATCTTCGAGTTGGCGTCGACTTTGTGTCCGCTTGGAAGAACGTCCGGTTTAGTAGGAGACTTGTGCTGAAACGGAACAGGTGGATAGAGTCTGAGGGATTCACATATTGCGCCGTGTAGATACACCAACTTCTTTAACTCTTGGGGACTGAATGAATCAGAATCATTATTGTTAGAAGCATCATCATCAACCTTGCTTCTTTGAAACAGAGCTGTGTTGATTTCTTGACGAATCTTGGCAATGACCTCTGGGTTCTTAATGAGAAGCCAGAAGAACCAAGTGAGTCCAGATCCTGTCGTGTCTCGACCCGCTAACATGAAGGTCAAGATTGTGTCTCTGAGGAATCTTTCATCACTTGGATTCAGCAACTTGTACTTGGTCGTATCCAGATTCATGTAAGACGTCAGCAAATCTTTAGAATGAGAATCAACATTGTTAGTCCCACGGCTTACCTCATCTCTCTTTATAGCTATGTACTTGGAGCAAACACGATCTAAAGTCGAGCGAGCTTTCGTCATTTTCTTCTCATCTCCTAACCCAAGCAAGCCTTGCAGCCTCCAAAAGATCTCTGGTTTGACATGTCTGAAGAAAATGGCTTCCTCTGCATCGTCTAGAGCTCTTGCAAACTCCACTTCTGGCATTTCGACGGAGAGACAACCTGGATCATATCCGGTCGCTAAAACAAACGTAGTGTCAAACGTGAATCTTTGGAACATGTCTTGTAAATCCACAGCGAGCTTCTCTTTAGCAACATGGTCAAGAAGTGGGACAAGCCCTTTCTCTAGCTTTTTCAAGCTTGTAGCTAATGAAAACTTTTGAAACTCGGGATTCATCATCATGCTTTGAGCTGATTTCCTCAGATCCTTCCACAACTCCGAATCTGCATTGAAAATGCCATCTCCCAAAATGTCGAATAGCTTCTTGAATTCGGGTCCTTTCGGGTAGTTTGCGAAGTTTGAGCTCATGATGTGGTGGATATTAGCAGGATCAACCGTGACTAACATGTCGAGGTTTGCGAAACACGGGCCTGTGCAAGGATAGGTTAGGTTTGTGACCTCGAGAATCTCGGTTATGAAGTCGTAAACACGATGAATCTCCACGAGCAAACCTGGAATCATACCAAAGAATGGCCAGTTTGTGGGACACAAGCGGTGAGTTTTCTTGTTGATCAAGAAATGTCGGAAGAGGAGAAAACAAAAGAAAGCAATGGAGATTTCAAACAAGCTTATGAAAACCATTAGAGATAAATTAAAATGTATTTTTCTCCTTTTGAGATACACCAAATTGCAGCTTGTTGATGATACTTGATTTTACTCTTATGTTGGATATATAAAGCATTTCATGTGTGCGTCTTTGAGGTATCGGTGATGTGTCTCTATCATCTGAATAATTATAAATGGAATAAGATCTTACTTTCTTTGGGATTATGTCCTCTTTTGTTTGTTTGGTTATTGTAGCTTTGTAATGAGTCTAATCATCCGTTGGAAACCAATGCATGTGATATATTCTTACTTAATTAGTTATTTGTTTTTTGACCAAAAAAAACAAAATTAGTTATTTGTTTTAACATAAATTTACATGAATTTAGAATATAACCACAAAATACATATCCGGTTAGCTTATCTTTTATAAAGATTTCCAAATAATCATGATACCTCTAAAACATCTGCAAGAATTTGTGTTGTTTGGAAGGAAAAAAATACTATTAATAGTTTTTATTTCAATCTGGTTATTATGGATATATATGATTAGTTACTTTAAAAGGTCAATATATTTGTCTAAATCGTATGTATATATCTCGTTTAAGATTATTCTTTTATAGAATACAATCAATTTTATTGATCTAACGGTATTAATTGAGACAAATATCTCTTCTTCTACTGTTTTTCAGATTTTTTTGGAATCTGCAATGAATTGGTTAACTGCATTGACTAATATTCATAAAATATACCATAACAAAGGAAGATTTTACATCTGTCATACCAAAAAAAAAATAATGAACATTTAGAGAAGATATCATTAGTCAGCTTTTTTTATCTTTCTAAAATTTTCAACATGATCTATATAACGTGCATTTCCACACA
>Ga0041059_1002560_pt1 | contig 13404 bp, 7 predicted proteins | sample AraColnosormetaG_FD_56232 | JGI IMG/M metagenome (GOLD analysis project Ga0041059, IMG submission 56232) | Arabidopsis roots microbial communities from North Carolina, USA - Col MF nosort | ecosystem: Host-associated > Plants > Roots > Unclassified | place: USA: North Carolina | collected 2013-09-02
TTTTTTTTTTTTTTTTCTTAAAAGATTTTCAACTCTTTTTTTTCTATAAATATTAATTAATATGACGTTGTTAAATCTAACCGGATTTAAAAAAATATCCAAAATCCTTAAGAGATGTGTTATGTTCAATATAGTTTACACATAATTTAAACTTTTAACATTTATTTTTATTTTATTAAATCGCTTTGGTTATGTTTAAAAACGGTTAGTTTTTAACGTATTTAATACGACACATATATAAATACGTCAAAAATTAACCGGACTTAACATCCCATCTTTTATAATTAACACTCGGCTAAGTTTTAAAGTTTCTCACGAATAATGTTTTATGTAATTTGTATATACATGATATTTTGTGGTTGGACCGGTTTTTAAAATCAAGATCTGAAAACTTTATATAATTTCCCTTTCTTGTGCTTCGTTCGGTGTGTTCTTTGCATGTAACATGTTAGCACGATAAGCTGAAACATTATAGTATTGATCTTTTAATATAGTTAAATCTTCATTATATAATTGAGTTATAACTTTGATAAACTAACAATAGAATGAATGATCTGTTACAAACGAAGTTGTGACATGTCACTTTCGAGCCACTAACCGCAAAGTTCGGATTCAAACTTTTGAAGTGCGTTAAAGTGTTCGTAACCAATATTTAAAACCGGATTCAAATTGAATCAAACCGTTGAAAAACTCAACATGAAAAGCAAAACCGGAATTCTATTACTAGTGAACTAAATCCAATTGACCGAATAAAATCCAGTAAACCGATCCATAAACCAAAATTGGAAGAAAACAATGCCTGTTTAATAGGTGTTGAAACTTTGCTGAAAAAAAACGAAGCGAGCACCCTCTAAAATGCCTTCGATTTCTCTGGCGCCATTGATTTAGTTTTCTCTCTCTGACTACAAAGTATCCATTCGTTCAAACCAGTTTCTTCCCATTTTCGATTTCTGTCAAAATTCACCAACCAACTCCAAAAACTCTGTTATTGAATAAGTTTCTTGATCTTAAAACAAACGATCTCAAAGAATGGCACGACACGATCCTAATCCATTTGCTGATGAAGAGATCAATCCTTTTGCGGTAAAGAGCTCTGTTTCATAATGACTGAATACTAATGTCTGATCTTTCTGTAGTCTTTCTCCATTTGATCTCAATTTATTATGTTGTAGAATCATACAAGTGTTCCTCCTGCGAGCAACTCTTATCTCAAGCCACTTCCACCGGAACCTTATGATCGTGGTGCAACCGTTGATATCCCTTTGGATTCTGGCAATGTACGATATTTTCAATACCTTCTGCATTTTGCCTTTCATGTTTACTCAAAATCTGGTTAGATGAAAACGGAAGTTTTCATTTTGCTGATTCTGTTCGCAGGATCTTCGAGCTAAAGAGATGGAACTCCAGGCCAAGGAGAACGAATTGAAGCGGAAAGAGCAGGTGATTTCTAGTAACCGAGTCTCTTGGGCGATATTCAAATATAATCTTTAGACCTACTGATTCAATGAGGACTGTATCTAACAGTCTTCTTCTTCTCATTGCAATACAGGAGCTTAAAAGAAGAGAGGACGCAATAGCACGAAGTAGTGCAATCTTCTATATGTCTTTTTACATCTTCCAATGACCTTTTACGGGTTTTTGTAGCTAACTTGATACGGTTGTTTTGGCAGCTGGAGTTGTCATTGAAGAGAAGAATTGGCCGGAGTTTTTTCCTTTAATTCATCATGACATTCCAAATGAGATTCCAATTCATTTACAGAAGATCCAATACGTCGCATTCACCACATTGTTAGGTATGTGAACCCTTCTTAGACCGCTGCAAAAAAATCAAGAAAATGTTAACAGGGTAAATTCTTGAACTATGCAGGGTTAGTAGGATGTCTCTTGTGGAATATTGTGGCAGTAACTGTAGCTTGGATCAAAGGAGAAGGTTACTGTTTTTACCTAAACGATCAGATTCGTAATGTTAATTCCTCTGACCATGTTGAATCATCTGATGTGTTCTGTTTTGTAATCAGGTCCCACTATATGGCTTCTCTCAATAATTTACTTCCTTGCTGGGGTACCTGGAGCGTACGTCTTATGGTACCGTCCTCTTTACCGAGCTACAAGGTAAAACCAGCTCTCTTAGTATATGCTGGAACACGATGCATTTTAAATAGATATATGAAATGAGTCAATAATACAATGCATGTGTACCTCTTGCAGAACTGATAGTGCCCTGAAGTTTGGAGCTTTTTTCTTTTTTTACGTGGTAAGAAAAACCGAATTTCTATTGGTAGATTTCCTCTGCATTTAAGTTTTTCAAGAAGCCATGAGTAAATAAACCCGTGTCTTGCACTTTTCAGTTCCACATCGCGTTCTGCGGCTTTGCTGCAGTTGCTCCACCAGTCATCTTCCAAGGAAAGTCTCTCACGTAAGAGTTTTCTTCTAGATAAAAGCATCAGAATCAGCCTTTTAAGTTTTACATTCTTTAACGATTCGTCATTTCATGAACATGTTAAAAACCTTTTGAGTCTTTGATGATCTCCATCTGATCCATGCATTGTTGGTTATATGAACAGAGGTTTCTTGCCAGCAATCGAGCTTCTAACTACTAATGCTGCAGTCGGGGTACGTAACCTTTCTGTCTATTTACAAGTACTTTACTTCGGATTGTGAGAGTCTTCTTAGTCCTCACCTAATTTTCTTCTTTTTCACCCTCACAGATAATGTATTTCATTGGTGCTGGGTTCTTCTGCATCGAAACACTTCTCAATATCTGGGTCATTCAGGTTTCTCAACTTCTTCTACTCCAGAATTTATCAGCACTGTAAATCACTTGAATCCATCTGTTTTTCTAACCCATGACGTGCAATACTCGACTTTCAGCAAGTATATGCATACTTCCGAGGGAGTGGCAAAGCTGCAGAGATGAAGCGTGAAGCTACAAAATCGACCTTGATGCGTGCACTATGAAGAAATCACTCTTCACCAGAAAAGTATCAGTGGCTGCTTGAGGTTAAAATCTTGAATCATACACAAAATATTTGACACAACCCTTTCCTCTGCAAAGTCTAGGCTGCCAACTCTCTTTTGTTTGAATTACTTTGTAATGGAGACCTCAAGGAAACTTTGTGTGGTTTAAAGTTGTCAACACCATTTCTTCATGTATACTAGAGCAAGGTCCTTAGAGGGATACGAATCTTTATAGCTTTCTAGTGAGCATCAATCCAGCTCTGTCCAACAGTCTTTGCTACCCCTCGTCTAACCATTAACTTACGAATATTGAGTGCATCACCATGGCGACCTATCGCCTTGTACATGTTACTGAGAAGCACATAACTCATGTGGTACTTTGGTTCCAACTCCATCATTCTCTTTGCAATCCGCTCTGCAACTCTGGAGGCATCTGCATTTGCAGCACAAGGTCCAAGCAGAACTCCCCACAGAGACGCATCATTTCTACACTCTGCTCTCTCCAACAGATTCTCCGCTTCTTCAAACAAACCTGCACGTCCTAGAAGGTCAATCATGCAACTGTAATGCTCAGTACCTGGTTTAATCCCGTAACTCTTAGCCATCAACACAAAGTAATTCCGTCCCTCGTCAACCATTCCCGTATGACCACATGCAGTAAGAATCGCAATAAAACTGATGTAGTCAGGCTTTATCCCCTTTTTAACCATATCATTGAAGAAACTAACAGCTTCTTCACCTCTTCCATTCTGAGCAAGCGCAGAGAGCATTGCGTTCCACGTTATCATGTTCCTAATTGACATCTTGGAGTAAACACGACTAGCAGAATCAATGCACCCGGATTTCCCATACAAGTCAATTAAAGCCGATTCTACAATCACATTACCAAAACACCCTCTTCTCACATACTGGCCATGAATTTCTTTCCCAAGTCTCACTGCCGCCAAACCAGCACACGCCTTAAGAACAGTGCCGAAACAGTACAGATCTTTCTCTTCCATCTCCCTGAAAATCTCAATTGCTTTTTCATGCTCTCCATTCTGACAGTATCCCCCGAGTAAGGCAGACCAAGAAACACTGTTTTTCTTAGACATTCCATTGAACACTTGCCTAGCCTCCCGTACGGATCCACATTTACCATACATATCAAGAAGACTACTCTCGACCACCACATTGCTACCTATCCCATTTGTAATAAGCTTCCCATGAATCTCTTTCCCTTGCTTCAGCCTCCTCAGATTACCACAAGCAGTCAAAACCGTTCCAAATGTAGACCCATCAGGCACCAACCCTTTCCCTCTATGCATCGCATAAAAAAGTCCCAAAGCTTCCTCGTACAAGTCGTTCTTAGAAAACGCAGAAAGCACAGCTGTCCAACAAATAACATCTGGCTCAGGCATTTCGTCGAACACTCGGCGTGCATCTACTGGTTCTCTATTCACACCGTACAAATACGCCAATGTGCTAGAGATAAAATGGTTCCACTCGAACCCATGAGTAATAACAACACCATGGAAACATCTCCCTAGCCTAACTTCTCCAAGCTCAGAGCAAGCCTTAACCGCCGAAGACAACGTAAACTCATTCGCATCCAAACCAAAACTCACCATCTCCACAAACACCTCAAGCGCCTTAACGTGTTCTTTACCGGTAACGTATCCAGACATCATCGAAGTCCACGAGATGGCGTCTTTGACGAATCTACCATCGAAAACTCTCCGAGTCTCCCTCATACCAGGTCCCAACTTGAAGTACAGAGAGAGCAAGCTGTTCCCAACGTTTCGGTCCGTTTCCAGACCCGATTTGACGACATGGGCATGAAACTGAATGCCATGGATAAAGGAGAAGACTTTGTTGCATGTTTGCAAGAGAGAGGCATAAAGCTTTGGCGTTGCGGGGATCTCAGACGAGTGTGTTGAGTTTAGGATCCGAATGGCTTCGGTGAGCTGACCCAATTTACAAAGCTCCAGGATCCGGGATTGTTTCGTCGGAGCAGAGGAAGAAATTGACGGCGTGAGACATAAAGAGGCGTGTTGACTGAAATGGCGCTTCAGGATGATGAGATTCATCGGAGGCACCACAATCACCGGTGAACAATTCTTCCAAGTTCGTTACTTATAAATAAAGCTAATGGAACATTGAAAATTAATCAAATTGGTAAATCTAATTATGTAGATTTTGTAAAGTAGACATCTTTATATTTTATAACTGATTTATTAATTATAAGGATTAAAATTAAAATAAATACGATAAAAAAATAAATAAAGAAAAGAAAAAAAGACAGGTGGAGGGAGAGATGAACGGCTAAACCCTAATTGAGAGGGAAGTGGCACCACCAAGAGAGCCAAAGCCAAGTACTCTCTGCTCTTAAAACCCTAACGTATCTGCGATAAACCCTCGCGCCTTTGCTAAAATAGCTGCCTTTATATAACTTAGCCGCCACTTTAATTCTCGAAAGTCATGTTCTTTCACTTTTCTTCGCTGGTTCTTCTTCGCGCTCTCTCTTCTTGCCATGGTTGGATTTCCCGCTAATCAAGCAAAAACCGTTGAAGAAGAGCTACCTTTGCAAGTCGTAGCCGATCAAGACCCCAAGGTAAAAACTTTCAAGGACTCTTTTGATTTCCCTTCCATCGATTCCTTTCCGGATTTCGATTCTATCACTTGGTCTGAGAGTAATCGGAACGTTGAGGATTTTAGCATAGAAGATACGGACTTTGATTTCTTTGAGTACCACATGGAGATACCTCAAGAAGATGTTGTTACTGTTAGCGATGTAATGTGTCCGGAGAATCAGACTACTGTTAATTCTGAGTCGATTGAGGGAAAGCTTGAGGTCTTTAATGATGACATGTCTGGGGAAGTTGGTGTGAGTTCGGTTAGGTCTGAGTCGATGGTTGAAGTAAAGCCTGTGCTTTGTGATGTCATGTCTGAGGAAGTTGGAGTGAGCTCGGTTGAGGTAGAGCCCAATGTTTGTGTTGAGATGTCTGCAAACGGTGGGGATGAACCAGCAGTAAAAGATTCAGAACCGGTTGTTTCTGAAAACTCGAGGTCAATGGAAGGTGAGACTGAGCCAGTTGTTGTGTCTGATGCGTCTGTTGCTTGTCCCACCATGGATTTGGATGAATCAGGGTTGAAGAAAACTGATGAGGGTTTGGCTTGTTCTATTGAAGTAGGGTTGGAGAAGGTAAGTTTGGCCGTGGATGATGATGAGAAGAGTGATGAGGCTAAGGGGGAAATGGATTCTGCTGAGTCTGAGAGCGAAACCTCGAGCTCTTCTGCAAGCAGTAGTGATAGTAGTAGCAGTGAAGAAGAGGAGAGTGATGAGGACGAGAGCGACAAAGAGGAAAATAAGAAGGAAGAAAAGTTTGAACACATGGTTGTGGGGAAAGAGGATGATCTAGCAGGGGAACTTGAAGAGGGTGAGATAGAGAATTTAGATGAGGAGAATGGGGATGACGATATTGAGGATGAGGATGATGATGATGATGATGATGATGATGACGATGATGATGTGAATGAGATGGTTGCTTGGAGCAATGATGAGGATGATGACCTTGGTTTGCAAACAAAAGAACCTATCAGGTCAAAGAATGAGCTCAAGGTACATATCCTTCAGCTTTTCACATTTCATAGCTATTACTATTAGTGGTTGATATTTTTTCCATTAGTGGTTGACTGCGACAAGAAAACTATGTACTGTCCTCAAGGTTTTTAGCATTACTCTTTGAAGGATGGAAGCCTTCTTTTTGTTGTGTAAATTTTGAAAGATTTTTCCCCTTTTTAAAACTTTTGCAGGAGCTTCCTCCAGTTCCTCCTGTGGATGTCACTCTGGAACCACACCATGCCACACTTCCTGTTGGAGTTGTTCTTTCGGTATATTAAAAATTACCTCTACTTGTATGCTATTGCTTCTCTGTTTGATGTCTTGACAATCCACTGCTAAAAGCATACCCGTCTCATTTGTGATTTTACAGGTAATGAGCGCACAAGTAATAGTTGAGGGAATGGAAAAGCATAGTCCTTTGACTGAAGGTTCTATCCTTTGGATAACTGAAAAAAGAACGCCATTGGGACTGGTGGATGAGATCTTTGGACCCGTGAAGTGCCCTTATTATATTGTGAGGTTCAATTCAGAGAGTGAAGTGCCAGAAGGGGTTTGTCAAGGGACACCTGTCTCATTTGTCGCCGATTTCGCTCAACATATTCTCAATATCAAGGAACTGCAGAAGAAAGGTTACGATGCATCTGGGGATAACGACGAGGAGATACCAGACGAGCTAGAGTTCTCAGATGATGAAAAAGAAGCCGAATACAGAAGAATGCAGAAGTTGGAAAAGAGAGGAATGATGAGTGACCAGAAAACCGGTAACACCAGGAACAAGAAGAAGAAAAACCGAGATCCCGGAAGGCCTACAAGCAGTTACTCAGGGGAATGGACGAAGAACCAGGGATCTAGTTCTCTATCGTCAAACCGTTCTGATCCTCAAATGGGTGGTCCGCGTCCTCAAATGGACGGTTTTCCTCCAAACAATGCAGCATGGAGACCCCAGAGTAATCAGCAGAACCCATATCAGCTTCCTCCTATACCTAATCAGATGGGAATGCAGATACCTTTCATGGCAATGCAAAATCAAAATCAAATGATGTTCCAACCGCAGTTCAATGGTGGCCAGATGCCAATGCCAGGTGGACCGGGAGGCTTAAACTTCTTTCCAGGACAGGCTTCAGCGCCATGGCCTGCAATGGTAGGTCAGAATTGTTTCAACCAACAGTTTGGGATGGGTCGTGGTATTCAGCAGCAGCCATTACCAAATGAGCTGAGTTTTAATATGTTTTCTCAAGGTCTTCAAATGCACCCACCACAGTCCCAAATGCACCGGCCACAGTCTCAAATGAATCCACAGTTCCAAATGCCACCACAGTTCCAGCCCCACCAGCAATCTCCAATGAACCCGCAGTACCAAATGATGCACCGACCACAGTCTCCAGCGAACCCGCAGTTCCAAATGCAAGCACAATCTGATGTGCGACCACTACAGTCACAAATCCCGCAGTCACCAAGTGATTTGCAGTCCCCAATGGAACCACAATCTCAAGGGTTTAGCAGCGGGCAGTCTTCTGAACGGGGAAGGGGCTTCCATGGTCGTGGTAGAGGTAGAGGGCGGGGTCGCTTCGGACGTGGGCGAGGTAGAGGCCGGCAACAGTCTGGATGAAACTTTTTTTGGAAGCATACTAAACTGCTAATGTGTGTCATAGCCAGGCTATATTTAGTTTTGTATGCCAGTTTTTGTATGATTATGATCTTTTTTTTTTTACACATTCTCTATAACAGTAAAACGAACTTTGATTTCTCTGTTGTTCCTTCTCCTTGTACCACCAAAGTCAAACTGGCTATAGAGTAGAATAGACTATACTCACTAGCAGTGAATTAGGCAGCAACATAAGAACAGTGTTTTTTTTTTCTCGCCGTTAATTTCGTTACTTATCTAACGTATTATTATGAGTTGATAATGCCACGTGTACGTCATCGCTTGTAAAGGGTTTGAGAGTCGTACATGATCATTAAATTCTCTACTGATTGATTTTGATTTTGCCAACAATTATTAAAGCTTAACACCACGAAATGTTTGATGTTTAAATTAATTGCCATGTCTCTCTGTCTCTCTCTGTATCTCTCTCTCTCTTCTTCCCCGCGTCGATTTCACATTTTCTCTTTTAAGACAGCTTTGAATCTACAGACAACTTCATTTTTACCAAAATTTCTGTTTCTTCAAAGGATTGAACTTTCATATTTCTCTCTTGCCCAGTTCTGAGTTATTGCAATCAGAAGTTGTAAACACTTTTCCTGTCTCTTTCTGCTACCCGAATTTATCTTCTTTAGCGTCTGTCTCTTTCAGCGGACGTGTCTTGTCTCTTTAAGGTAATTTCAAGACTTAAACTTGAAGTATCTCTGGCCTTCTTCTGCTGTCTGTTTCATTTTTGAAATCGATTTGGAGATTAGATCTGACTCAGCTTCGACTAAAAGCCATTGCTTTCGCCTTTGGATTGTTGATTCCCTAGTGGATGTTCTTTATCTCTTTAAAAAGGTCCTCTCTTTTAAATCAATTTTTGCTGAACTTGCCCAATTCGGAAACTTTGTTGCAAGTCTCCTCTTGGTCTCTGGTAATCGTTTTCGCATCAATCCTTATATTGATTTGAATCTGTAATCAGATTCGATCTTTGATGCTAATTTGGTATTCTATAGAAGACAACATATCTGAATTGGGTTTCTTCGTTGGATAGGATAAGTGGTTAGGGAATGAGAAAATTGTATAGGAAGCTGGTTTCATTCAGAGACCCATTTGCTAGGGTCAAGAGACATGTTAGTTCACATTCAGGGTTTAGAGCTTTCAGCGACAGAAAATGGTTGTTCCCTTTTCTAGCTAGCTTGATCATGTCCATTACTCTTCTGATTTTGTTAATTTCTGGCCAATTCGACAACTTCTTTGGGGAAGAAGATCAATTACCAGTTGATGTTGTTTCAGAGTCTAATGACTACTTTGTAGAATCAGATTTCAAGCAATCTATGAATTCGACGGCTGATGTTAATCCAGAGCCTCCTAGATTAGCTTATTTAATATCGGGAACAAAAGGCGATAGTCATAGGATGATGAGGACTTTACAAGCTGTGTACCATCCTAGAAACCAGTATGTTCTGCATTTGGATCTTGAGGCTCCACCTCGAGAACGGATGGAGCTGGCCATGTCCGTGAAGACTGATCCGACTTTCCGTGAAATGGAGAATGTTCGTGTGATGGCTCAGTCTAATCTTGTTACTTATAAAGGCCCTACAATGATTGCTTGTACTCTTCAAGCCGTTTCAATCTTGCTAAGAGAAAGCTTACATTGGGATTGGTTTCTTAACCTTAGTGCCTCGGATTATCCTCTAGTAACACAAGATGGTTAGTAACTCTCTCTATAATGCTTTAGTAGTCTATGATCCTTTTGAGCTTTATATTTAGTTGTGACTTATAATTTTGGCTTTTCTTTTTGTTTCTGTAGATTTGTTGTATGTCTTCTCAAATCTGTCTCGGAATGTCAATTTCATCGAGAATATGCAGCTCACCGGATGGAAACTGTAAGTATAACCATGCTTCATTATTCAGAGTCACACCAGAATCTCAAAGCATCTGTACTTACTTGGAATTTCTTAGCAGGAATCAGAGGGCTAAATCAATCATTGTTGATCCTGCCCTATACCTATCGAAGAAATCCGATATCGCTTGGACTACTCAACGGCGATCACTTCCAAATTCTTTCAGGCTATTCACTGGTTATCTTCTTTAATCTCACAGTTTCATATCTGTGAGAAAGATTATGAAATGTTTGAAGATGATTTATGTCTTAATTCTGCAGGCTCAGCTTGGATAATGTTGACTCGGTCTTTCCTCGAGTACTGCATTTGGGGATGGGATAATTTCCCAAGAACAATACTAATGTACTACACAAATTTCGTATCTTCTCCTGAAGGATACTTCCACACAGTAATCTGCAACAGCAAAGAGTTTATCAACACTGCAATCGGTCACGACCTTCACTACATTGCTTGGGACAGTCCTCCAAAGCAACACCCTAGATCTCTCTCGTTGAAGGATTTTGACAATATGGTCAAGAGCAAAGCTCCATTTGCACGCAAGTTCCACAAAAACGATCCTGCGTTAGACAAGATCGATAAAGAGCTATTGGGACGGACACACCGGTTTGCACCAGGAGGATGGTGTGTCGGGAGTTCAGCTAATGGCAATGATCAGTGCTCTGTGCAAGGTGACGACTCGGTGTTGAAACCAGGACCTGGTTCTGAGAGGTTGCAGGAGCTTGTTCAAACACTTTCCTCTGAAGAATTTAGGCGAAAACAGTGTTCTTGAAGTTATCTACTGATGACGCAAAATATAACGTTGTACAGTATATTGTTTTGTTTGATTATAAATTTTTGGTTATAGAAATTTCTTCGAAACACATGAATTAAGAACAAGTGACGTGCAGTGGGCTTTTATGGGCCGTATAGCGTCAGTGAAGTGGCATTGATAGGGCCATATTTATAGGGGACCAAGAATAAGGCCCAATTAGCTTGTACAGCCGAAAATAAAAAAGATCGCCGTTGCCGGGGATCGAACCCGGGTCACCCGCGTGACAGGCGGGAATACTTACCACTATACTACAACGACTTTGTTGTTTGGTTGTTTAGAACATAACTATTTAACAACAAACTAATTTGTATTTCTTGAAGGCTGACGCCAACACCGAAAGCTCTATCTCCACCACTCCATGTCTTCTTCGTACGCGTCGAGCTGCACTAAATTGATCTCTCTCACCAAACAATTAAGCTCTTACGCGAACCAAGGAAACCATGAACAAGCTCTTAATCTCTTTCTTCAAATGCATTCTTCTTTCGCCTTACCTCTCGATGCACACGTCTTCTCACTCGCTCTCAAATCGTGCGCTGCAGCTTTCCGTCCTGTTCTCGGTGGATCAGTCCATGCACACTCCGTCAAATCCAATTTTCTGTCGAACCCATTTGTTGGATGCGCGTTACTCGATATGTATGGTAAATGCTTGTCTGTTTCTCATGCTCGTAAACTGTTCGACGAAATTCCTCAGAGGAATGCGGTAGTATGGAACGCGATGATTTCGCATTACACACATTGTGGGAAGGTTAAGGAAGCAGTGGAGTTGTATGAAGCTATGGATGTTATGCCAAATGAGTCTTCTTTCAATGCTATCATAAAGGGTTTAGTTGGTACAGAAGATGGGTCTTATAGAGCTATTGAATTCTATAGGAAGATGATAGAGTTTAGATTCAAGCCTAATTTGATTACCCTTCTTGCGTTAGTATCTGCTTGCTCAGCCATTGGGGCTTTTCGTTTAATAAAAGAGATCCATTCATATGCTTTTAGGAATCTAATTGAGCCGCACCCTCAGTTGAAAAGCGGGTTAGTAGAGGCGTATGGGAGGTGTGGAAGCATTGTCTATGTGCAATTGGTGTTTGATAGCATGGAAGATAGGGATGTGGTTGCTTGGAGTAGCTTGATATCCGCTTATGCACTTCACGGTGACGCGGAATCTGCTCTAAAAACATTTCAAGAAATGGAATTGGCGAAAGTAACACCGGATGACATAGCGTTTCTGAACGTGCTAAAGGCTTGTAGTCACGCTGGTTTAGCTGATGAGGCTCTTGTATACTTTAAGAGAATGCAGGGAGATTACGGTTTGCGTGCAAGCAAGGATCATTACTCGTGTTTGGTGGATGTCTTAAGCAGAGTAGGGAGATTTGAAGAAGCTTATAAAGTGATTCAAGCTATGCCTGAGAAGCCAACGGCTAAGACATGGGGGGCTTTGCTTGGAGCTTGTAGGAACTACGGTGAGATTGAGCTAGCAGAGATTGCTGCAAGAGAATTGTTGATGGTAGAGCCAGAGAATCCCGCGAATTATGTGTTGTTGGGGAAGATATATATGAGTGTTGGAAGACAAGAAGAGGCAGAGAGACTTAGATTGAAGATGAAGGAGAGTGGAGTGAAGGTTTCACCAGGTAGTAGTTGGTGTTTGTTCAAAGATTGACATATTACCATGCTCATGAAATTTTTGTAAGCTCATACACAATTTTCGAAATCAAGGTTGTATAATTATACTTAATACTATTCTTAAATTATAAGAAAATAATATGCAAAAATACCTGCAAAAGAAGTTTGTAATTTGTGATCTTGTAACAAGTTAAGGCATAACATTCGCATATGAATTTGAATTTTGTAAGGCCGGGCATATTTGAGCCATCACAAACCTAACGGGGGCCGGTTAACGTCTAACCGCAACAATAAACTAACGGGGGCAATTTCGACTTCTTGGCATAGAGAGAATCAGGCTAGGGTTTTGACCAGCCGCGTGCTATTTAAGTCATCTTCTTCCTTGCTTTGTGTCGTACAATTAGAATCGATCTTTAGAATTTGGGTTCTTCGTCAATCGCTTTAGGGTTTGATTATATATATATAGTGTGGTTAGCAGGAGCCTCCCGGGCTAATCTGATAACTAAGGTACTTGAAGAAGTAAGCCCCAAAGCTCCTGCTAGATTATTTTTAGCGTTTGTGTTGCAGATTTGCCGTATTCCTTAGGCTTTTCTGTGTCAAAAAAGCGTCTATATCTCTCTTTTCTATGTATGTTTTGCTTTGAGCTGTGTTTGTTGATGGAATCGAGTTGGTATCAACGTTTGTTTATGTGGCAATGATTATAAACTTACCCGCGCTTCTGAGATTATTCAATGAAGTAGATACGGTAAATACATGGTTGAATTTCTTAATATGAGCCAAAGTTTTGTTTTTTTTTTATATGGGTTTCTGTGTTTTGATTGGCTGGGATGATGAATTGTAACAGCTTGATACGCCAGTTCTGCTTCAGATAATTCTTGATCGAAAAAGC
>Ga0041059_1002561_pt1 | contig 13403 bp, 17 predicted proteins | sample AraColnosormetaG_FD_56232 | JGI IMG/M metagenome (GOLD analysis project Ga0041059, IMG submission 56232) | Arabidopsis roots microbial communities from North Carolina, USA - Col MF nosort | ecosystem: Host-associated > Plants > Roots > Unclassified | place: USA: North Carolina | collected...
AAAAAAAAAAAAAAAAGAAAAAGGTGTTGGTAGATTTTATTTTTATTTAAAAATAGCAGATATCCGAACCAAATAATTTTTTATCATAATTTCGGTAAGATTTTTGAAAAAGCAAAAAAATCGATTAACCAAATTCGCTTACCTAATTTTAAGGTTTGCAAAAGGAAATACTCTAAATATCCTGCAAAGAGGCAAAATTTTACACATAAATTTGGTAAATTAACGGCGAGATTTACAGTAATTTCGGCTCCAAAAAACACCCCGCCAATTTTATTACCAAACCCATTCACTTCAATTCGCGCCAAAACTAGAATCCCAAAAGACCAATTCCTATTTAAAACCCCTACGCCCCCCACTCTCATCCTCCATTTTCGCCTCTCTCTTCCCTCTCCTCCTTTCTTCCCAAATGGCCATTGTTGATGACGCAGAGATGCGGTTAACCGAATCCGAAGCTGTTTCGAGTTCCGATGATCGTAAGATCGTTGCAGATACTCCCGATTTTATAGACGAATCCTCTCTAGTCATCAGAACAACCACTGGAGTCCGAATCTCAGCTCTACCGGCGGAGCAAAGCCTTGTTGACTCCGATGGATCTAACTCGGAGGTTACGCTTCCGGCGAAAGACGAGGTAATTAGTGATGGTTTTACTTGTGTGAACAAAGAGATTGTAGAATCTGATTCATTTAGGGAGCAGAATCTAGAGATTGGAGAACCTGATTTAGATGTTGAGAATCGCAAAGAAGCGATGATTATTGATTCGATAGAAAATTCTGTGGTTGAAATTGTTTCAAGTGCTTCTGGTGATGATTGTAATGTTAAGGTAGAGGTAGTGGAACCTGAATTGCTTGTTGAGAATCTGGTGGTTGCTAAAGAAGAAGAAGAAATGATTGTTGATTCTATAGAAGATTCTGTTGTTGAAATTGTTTCAACTGCTTCGGGTTGTGATTGTAATGTGAAGGTTGAGGTAGTGGACCCTGAATTGTGTGTTGATAATCTGGTGGTTGTTAAAGAAGAAGAAATGATTGCTGATTCGATAGCGGAATCTGTGGTTGAAACTGTTTCGAGAGGTTTAGATTATGAGTGTGTTGATGTCAAGGTGAAAGAAGAACCTGATTTAGGTACAAAATTGGAAGAAGATTCTGTTTTTCCGAATGTGCTTGAGAAGAAGGATGAGGTAATCAAAGTCCTGGAAGACCAGCCAAGTGAGATTAATAAGAAGCTAGAGCAAGAGAATGATGATCTCTTTTCGTCTGGAGATTCAGATGGTACATCAGCCAAGAGAAGGAAAATGGAGATGGAATCATATGCACCAGTCGGTGTGGAAAGCTGTATCCTGGCGCCGACGCCTCTTCGAGTTGTGAAACCAGAGAAGTTGGATACCCCTGAAGTTATTGATCTGGAATCAGAGAAAAGTTATACTCATGTGAAGATGGAACCTGTTGAGGAAATAAAGGTGGAAGCTGTTAAGATGAGTTCTCAAGTGGAAGATGTGAAATTTAGCCGTGAGCAGAAATCTGTGTATGTGAAGAAGGAACCAGTTGGAGCAAGAAAGGTGAAAGTGGAAGATGGAGATTTTCCGGTGGAGAAAGATTGGTATTTGGTTGGGAGGTCACTTGTTACTGCTACTTCTACGAGTAAAGGAAGGAAATTAGAAGATAATGAGATTGTGAATTTCACATTTTCTTCTGTTGCAAAATGGAAAGTCCCAAACATTGTTCGTTTCTCTACCAAAAGATGTGGAGAGGTAAGTTGTTTTTGATACTTAACGATTTGTGTTTCTGTTTCTTAAGATTCTGACATCTTTCATGTTGTGAGATACTGAAAATTTGTGTAGTTTTAAGGAAACTAAACTCTTCCAGTCATACTTTTGTTTTGGTTTATTAAATTGACTGCAGTTTTTTGGCTTTATGGTCTTATAGATTGGTAGACTTCCGATGGAGTGGTCAAATTGGGCTGTGAGCCTTTTAAGATCTGGTAAGGTCAAGATGTTAGGCAGATGTGTAGCGGCGCCACCATTTCTTACAATGATGCAAGAAATTATGCTATATGTCAGGTAAATATTGTTTCGTTTGTGTTAGTTTGACTGATAGTTTTGTTTGAAACTTATATATGGCTTTTGGATTGCAGTTTTTACATTCACAGCTCGATATTCACTGATGTTAGCAAATCCACTTGGCGGATTGGTTCTTCCCCAAACCTTGAGTCCACCCTTCATCCTCTTCTCCAGCTTTTCAAACACTTGACAATCAAACCTTATCAAAAGGTATGTGCCACATATCCATGTTACAATAGCTTTATGGGATTAGAATCATGTTTCATATCCATCACTTGTTAGTTTCTCATTTATATATTTTCAAACAGGCGGAGTTTACTCCTGAGGAACTCAACTCTCGTAAACGTTCACTGAATTTGGAGGTATGTGTTCCACTTCAGTCCCTCCTTGAAACTCATTTAATGTATGTAGGATAATTATGCCGTTACGAATCTTAAGTTCGTTGTTCCTTTGGTGGAAAACTAAGTTATGCATTTCATTGGTCAGGATGACTATGATGAAAGAGCAGCATTGTTGGCCATAGCAAAAAGAAGAAAAGGTTGTCAACAGTCTCTGGAGCAGAACAAAGATGAAGAAGAGGCTCCTGAGTCATATATGAATCGGGTTGTCGGCGCTGCCGATTCATACAACCTTGAGGTATGAAAATATTCACCGGAAATTTTTTCTTGTCTTCTTTAAAAAAAAAGCTTATTTTAATGTCATTTTCTCTTGTCAATCGTTTAGGAAATGGAAGCTCCAAGTACACTCACGTGTAACCTGAGACCGTACCAGAAACAAGCTCTCTACTGGATGTCGGAATCTGAGAAAGGAATTGATGTTGAAAAGGCAGCTGAAACTCTACATCCTTGCTGGGAGGCTTATCGAATCTGTGACGAGTATGTACTATCTCAGATGTTCAGAACAAACTGCAAAGTGTATATGTTATCTAATCTTTTAACGTTGATTCGTATGCATTTTATTCAGGAGGGCACCTTCTATTTATTTGAACATCTTTAGTGGTGAAGCAACAATCCAGTTTCCAACAGCAACGCAGATGGCAAGAGGCGGAGTATGATTCTTGATCACGCTGAACCTTCATTCTAAAACATGTGTTCCTCTCTAGAGGCAAATATTATCTGCTTGTGAAATTTACAAATATTTGAACTTTTTTGTTTGCAGATATTGGCAGATGCCATGGGACTTGGTAAAACTGTGATGACAATTGCACTAATACTTGCACGGCCAGGCCGAGGTAACCCGGAAAATGAAGATGTCTTGGTGGCAGATGTTAATGCAGATAAACGCAATAGGAAGGAGATTCATATGGCACTAACGACTGTGAAGGCAAAAGGAGGCACTCTTATTATTTGTCCCATGGCATTGTTAAGCCAATGGAAGGTGATTGCCTTGACAGTTGTGTCTTCTTAAATGTTTTTTAGTTTTTTACACAAGTCTCATGGATTTTCACTTTATTTTCAGGACGAGCTTGAGACTCATTCAAAGCCTGACACTGTGTCTGTGTTAGTTTACTATGGAGGGGATAGGACACATGACGCGAAAGCAATAGCGAGTCATGATGTGGTTTTGACAACTTATGGTGTTTTAACCTCAGCTTACAAGCAGGTTAGAATAATATCATGTGTTAATTTTGTGTTCCAAAACATGTTTGTTTTCTGTTTAGTTGAACTTAAAATTCTGAGATTCATGACATGCAGGATATGGCAAACAGTATTTTCCACAGGATTGATTGGTATAGGATTGTTCTTGATGAAGCTCACACGATCAAATCATGGAAAACTCAAGCTGCTAAAGCCACATTTGAGTTATCTTCACATTGCAGATGGTGTCTGACTGGGACTCCCTTACAAGTAAGATAGTAAAACCAACTCATGGATAGATATACTTTTTTGGCACTTACTGACTCCCTATCTCTTTAATGCAGAACAAGCTCGAAGATCTATACAGTCTTCTATGTTTCCTGCATGTTGAACCATGGTGCAATTGGGCTTGGTATGATCAGACTTCATCTAAAATCGTGCTATTCTTCGGTATATAATTCTTTTTTATTTGACTTTTACTCGTGTATTGTATATGTATATATAGGTGGAGTAAGTTGATACAGAAGCCTTATGAAAATGGTGATCCACGAGGACTGAAGCTGATCAAGGCGATTTTGAGGCCATTGATGCTGAGAAGAACAAAGGAAACAAGGGACAAAGAAGGAAGGTTAGTTTTTTTCTTTGTTTTAGTCCCCTTTTTCTCTTTTCTTTTGCTTGTCTTATGCTTAACTTTCCACTACCTTTTCTGCAAATTCTCAGTCTAATTCTTGAACTTCCTCCAACCGACGTCCAAGTCATTGAATGTGAACAATCTGAAGCAGAACGTGACTTCTATACAGCCTTGTTCAAGAGATCCAAAGTAAGTGTTATCAACTTATAGTTATAGGCTTCAAGCTCAATAAAGTCTGTTATAAGATTGATTATGATCTGTTGTAATGGTTCTTGATGCTTTGGTAAATGCATAACATTCTCCTTTATTTTGGAACAGGTCCAATTTGACCAGTTTGTGGCACAAGGAAAAGTTCTTCACAACTATGCAAACATCCTCGAGCTCCTCCTCCGTCTACGCCAATGTTGTAACCACCCTTTTCTAGTTATGAGGTACAAAGCAAAAAATCATTCAATAAACTCTTTTATTTCCATTGAAATGGATTCTTATACCTGGAAATAAATTGCAGCCGAGCAGATTCACAACAGTACGCTGACTTAGATAGCCTTGCAAGGAGGTTTCTTGATAACAACCCTGACTCTGTTTCCCAAAATGCTCCTTCTCGGGCATATATCGAAGAAGTTATCCAAGATTTACGCGATGGCAATAGCAAAGAATGTCCAATATGTCTGGAGTCTGCAGATGATCCCGTTCTCACACCTTGTGCTCACAGAATGTGCCGTGAATGTCTCCTTACTAGCTGGCGCTCTCCATCTTGTGGTCTATGCCCAATCTGCAGGACAATCCTGAAGAGAACCGAACTTATCTCATGCCCGACAGATAGTATATTCCGTGTTGATGTGGTAAAGAACTGGAAGGAGTCTTCAAAGGTTTCGGAGCTGCTCAAGTGCTTAGAGAAGATCAAGAAATCTGGTTCGGGCGAGAAGAGCATTGTCTTTAGCCAGTGGACTTCATTTTTGGATCTTTTGGAGATTCCATTGCGAAGAAGAGGATTTGAGTTTCTTAGATTCGATGGGAAGCTGGCTCAGAAGGGAAGAGAAAAGGTTTTGAAAGAGTTCAATGAAACCAAACAGAAAACGGTAAGTCATTGTCTAAATTTCTAACTAACTCTTGTCCAAATCGAACAGAGAGCTTAAGATCTTTATGCTTCTGCTTCTGTGATGTATTACAGATTCTGCTTATGTCTCTGAAAGCTGGAGGAGTCGGTCTGAATCTAACTGCAGCTTCAAGTGTCTTCTTAATGGTACCATCTCTCTTCAAGCTTTGTTTTTTTAAGTCTTCTTGATGATGATGAATTGATCATTTGGTTATGTTTCTTGAAATACGTAGGATCCATGGTGGAATCCAGCGGTGGAAGAGCAAGCGATCATGAGAATTCATCGAATAGGGCAGAAACGAACGGTATTCGTCAGAAGATTCATTGTCAAGGTAACACTATAAACTGCAACTTTCTCTGAGTTTCTAGCATCGTAAGCAAGATCTCGTAAGTAAGTAACATTGTGTTTGTTTTGGATGATTGTGTGCAGGATACAGTGGAGGAACGGATGCAGCAAGTTCAGGCAAGGAAGCAGAGGATGATTGCCGGAGCTTTGACAGATGAAGAAGTCCGGTCTGCAAGACTTGAGGAGCTTAAAATGTTGTTCCGATGAGAGACTTGGAGAAAGTCTTCTTTTTAATCGTCTTTTGAAGTTAGAGAGTCTTCTTTTTGTTTTTTTTCATGTAAATATTGGTACAAGTTATTTATCTTTCTCCCCTAATGAGTTATAAGTAATTTTGAACACTGATTGTCTCGATCCACATATTGTGTATATGAACAGTTGAACGTGGATTATGTAATTTTGAAACATCAGTTACGATCAGAAAAACAGACAAAAAAAAAGAAACCAGTTTGGAAAAAGCAGCTTCAGTGGTTTAGATCAGTGGGTCAAAGAAAGATGTGGCAACAAATCTGGTCAAGTTTTTCTCACCATTCCTCTGCTTCTGCAGATGAGTAACTACTAAACTAAGTGCCGTAACCTACAAGCAAGATTCTAATGATTTTGTCTTATATTGTTCCGTAACAAACTACGTGTAAAATACGGCACTGCCAAAGCTACATAATCAAATTTCAGAAGCCAGATTTTTCCTATGCAAATATTGTATGAGTATGATATAGCTACAATCTACATAAGCTACTTAACAAATATGTTAGGTTTTGTCGATTTTCGTCTATCCGATGAATCTAGTCATGAATCAAAAAGTACTAGTGTATACAAATATATTTGCAGGTTGCAACCAAATTATATAGAGAGACGAACATCCAGCCTGGAAACGTAATGTAAGAAAAAAGGAAAAAAAAAATCACTAAAGTAACAAAAAGTGCACCAGCCGGGAATTGAACCCGGGTCTGTACCGTGGCAGGGTACTATCATGCCACTAGACCACTGGTGCTTTTTGCGGAATGTTGTGGAACTAGGATTCTAAACTAATGATGGAAAGCAGACCAAACCCAAACAAACCGGATTAGGTGTACATGTAACGTAATCAATCAATGATGTGGCAGTAATTAAACGAATCAGTGTACTCGAGTTGCAATCAAATGACATCTTCATTTTTTCGAGCTGTTTAATCAAGAAAATACTATTTACGATCACCTAAGCTAATATTTATTTTTAGCCCATAAACTAAAGTTTAGTTTTGTACTCTATTATGTCTATGTTATCTTTATCTCTTTGATAAATTTTTGAAAGTTTATGACTTATGAATTATGATAATTCGTTTTCATCAAAATATTGTTTTTGTTTTAGTAAAAAATGATCGTTGTGATATTTTGTAGTAGAAAAAGTAAGCAGTCAATCGAGACCTAACTTTTAAAAACGTTTTGCGATAAAAGGTTAGATTATTACAAGACAAACACAAAAGGAATATTTTATAAATTAAAATATAATAACACGATTGATTTAAACCACTCCCTTGCCTTTTAATTGTCATCATTTCTTGTAATTTTGTGGACTAATTGAAGAGTTTAGTTGAAGTTGATTTGGATTTCAGTTAACTGGATTAATGTGAGGATTGGTTTTATCTGATTTATAATCAAATCTTTAATTTGTTATGTCTCTTTCGATATATATTTTGTTTTATGTTCGTTGCTTTGTGTTTATATACGAGTATTGTATTGTAAACAAAACTACTAGAGACGATAGTAAATATTGTTTTACTGATTAAAAAATCATAATCTTATAATTTATTCTACATGTGTATTTTTGTTGGAAACAAAACTGTAAAAGTTTTAGATAATTGTGAGATCATCACTACTCACAAAATAAATATATTTTTTCACTGATTTACTAGAGAACCAATTGAATAACATGGTCTAAACGTAATTTTTGAGGAGCAATACCTTCTAGTGGTATAAATTTATTTTGCCTCTTAGATTTAGCTATATAAACTTTCTATTATTAGCAAGTTAATAATTAATAATAGGCTACATTTATAATCTAGATATAAATAATACATGAGAATAAATAAATAAATAAATCCTTCAAATACGGTGATAGTTATAAGAAAAAATTGGTACATAAATATACGAAGAAAGAAAAAGCCAAATCATGTCTTCCAAACATATAAACACACATCAAGAAAAGTATTATTAGTCTTATATATAAATTTTGTTTCCTCTATCATATAAACCATCCTTATATGCACTCAACACATTTGACAACTCTTTCATCTTTCATCTTCCCTTAAAGTCCTATATTTCGGGTATCAATATTTCTTCAAAATATATATCCCTCGATCGATCGAGGCAACACACACATATATATATATATATATGGAGTGTGAGAGATCATCGTCGTCCACGTCATCAGAAACCGGAGCAGTCAGGCACCGTCGTACGTCGTCGTCGTCAGTCTCCACCGTGACGAGACGAATGTACGAGTGCACTTTCTGCAAAAGAGGTTTCACAAACGCACAAGCTTTAGGTGGTCATATGAACATCCATCGACGTGACCGTCTCAACAAGGCCAAGGTGCAAAACGATGCTGACGTGGCACTCTCGCAAACTCATAGATGTTTCCACGTGGCGTCTGACCTTGGAGGCTACGAGCAAGTAGACTCCGTCGTGTTGAGGACGACGACCTCGAACTACATCCAACACTTACGAATCGGCTCGATGGCTACAAGGAGAGAAAACGTCGTCGTTGAAGGAAATGAAATCGATTTGGAGCTGCGTCTTGGCTTATGATCATCAACTTCTTACCCTCTATAGATGTATAATAATACGTTTTTTTGGTGTATATTATATGGTTTTCGAGGTTGATATATGTAATCTAGGAAAGCGTATATGAGACTATAATATGTCAAGGTAAGATATTTTTGGTGGGTATTTATTTATGCATGTTTTGTGATCTATCTATGAGATATATATAAATCTTTTATCTTATATCATATTATTTTCATTATAGTTTTTTTCCATAACATAGTGAAATCTGTCCCATAATTAATTAATTGTCCAGATCTTCGCATTCTATATATAAAAAAATTTGGCAAATAGAAAATCTGTCCCCTGTAAACGGATTAATATGCTGCACCCGTGGTTCTAGGATTGCGGTTTTTAATCCCACCACTGGCGGTTTGGTGGTATTGCCCCATGTTAAAGCCAACGGAAGAGACATCTACACACGTCTCGGATACGATCCTGTCGATGATCAATACAAAATTTTGTGTGTGATGATGTTCCTTAAGTGTGACGACGGCCATAGACAATACGTTATAGAACAAGAGCATCTGGTTTTATCACTAACATCACACTCATCGTCGTGGAGAAAGATCGAGATCTCGGGAGATGCTTACTCCTACTTAGAAGGTGGGATTTGCATCAATAGTGCTATATACTATGGTGTTGGACATACAAAGATAGCTAGATTTAATATTAGATCCGAGAAGATAATGTTTATTCAAGCACCAGAGGATTATAATGCAATCTCATGTTATTCAACCCTTACAAATTACAAAGGAAAATTAGCATGTGTAAGCTATGACTCCTATTGTGAATCTAAGTTGCGTGTATGGATTCTACACGATGTTGAGAAAGAAGAATAGTCAAGCATCATGACTTGTGTTGTGCCTTGTGACAAGGAGCTATCTTTGTGCAGTGGAGAGAGTCATAACAACGAGGTTGTAGTGGTATCTAGATGCTTAAAGTCATCTAAGCACTTTTTTGTTTACTATTTCGATATGGTCAGAGAGAGTATCATCAGAAGAATTGAGGTTGAGATTGATGGAATCGCCGATTATGAGTTTAGACATATCAATGGAATTGGTAAACATGCTCCTAGGATTTTGTGTTTCCCTGGTCACATTGAGAATCTTATGTACTTGTAAGTTCTAAGTTCTACTCTACCATAAGTTCATTAGCTTCTATTTTCATTTTTAGCCGTTTCAAATCGTTTTTTGTAGTTTGGTTACTTGTTCATGGACTCCTTTTAGCCGTTTGTTTTCTCGAACGCCACAACTACGTCTACCATTAGTCATGGACTCATGGTGATCACCTAATGTAAATGAAGCACGAGTTTACCAAATTACAATGACTGTAAATTAATATTTTCATTCAGTTTGAATGGTCAACGCAAATACGGCATTTCTTTAGATGGGCTTATAACGATAATGGGTTACGAACGGCTTATAGCCCATTCAAAGTTCTTATCTTTCAATTTCAAGTAATTTGCTTTCAAGCCCTTCGAATCTACCAAATTCCAATGACTGTAAATTATTTTTTTTTCCCCTCAAAATACATATTTACAAATATTAATTTACTTATGTATACAGACATTAAAAGGCACTAAAATAAGCTAATTATCATGATATAAAAGTAACTCAAGAGGAAAAGTAACTAAGCTTACATGTAATTCATAATTAGGTGACATCAAATTTACTATTTTTTAATTTTCTGCTGAATTTTTTTATTTATTAAATATACTTATTAATATCGAGATGTCTAATAAATATGAGAGAGTGTTTAAAAAAGAGTTTAGACATCGACATGAGACAAACAAAAAATGAAAAATAGTGGTACAAAATACAGATATATAACTTGAAAAAATAAATATAATTTATCAACACAAATACAAGTCCTAATCTGTTATTTATAAATTAATAATCTCAAAATATTACTTTGATATAAAATCAGTGTTCGTGTAATCTATCATTTATGCGATTTTTTAAAGAGATAACAATTTTTTTTTCTTTAGTGAAACATTAATATACCGTTTATTTAGTATGTTAAGTACTTTAATAAAACTCTTTAACAAAACAAAACAAAGTTAAGTATTTTTTAATATATAAGATATTTCTCTGCATGATCCAGGTGGAATTTTTTTAAAAGTTAACAATAGTTTTTTTTTTATAGTAAAACATGAATTTTGTTTGATTATTCCATTAGATAACAACTATTTTTCTTCTTGACAAAAAAGACAAATTTTTTTTAAGTAAAACGTTAATATCTCGTTTGTTTTATTCCGTTAAATAATTGAAATATATAAAATATTTTCCCGCATGATTCACGTGGATTTTTTTAAAAGGTAACATTTTGTTTTCTTAAGTAAACATGAATTTCGTTTGGTTATTCCGTTAGATGCTTTTAATGTATACATAATAATTATCCGCTTGATTTATGTAATTTTTTTTAAATGTAACAATTGTTTTCTCTTAAGTAAAATATGTATATCTCGTAGATTTATTCCGTTAGATAATTTTGATATATAAAATATTTTCCGCAAAATTTACATAGAATATTAAGAAAAGATCACAAAAAACAGAAATTTTGTTTGTTTATTCCGTTATATACTTAATATGTAAAATATTTTCCTCTTGATATACATATTTCAAAACGCTAATATCTCGTTTGGTTATTCTGTTAAATACTTTAATATATAAAATAATTTTTCTCGGATATATTTTTAAATATACATAAAATTTCTCTTTTAAGTTTTAAGTAAAAAAATAATAAATCTTTCGTTTGCCTTTTTATGAAAATATAGATTAAACTAATTGATGACAAGAAAAGACATTAGTTTTCTTATTACCATATTGATGATTTCATCTCTTTCTCTTGTAATACAAAATGGATAAAAAAAGAACAGAGCAGAAATGAAAACATGAACGTTATATATAAATATGTCATGAATGAAAAAATAACTATTAAAACAAATTAAATTTAAGGTTAAAATTTGTTCTCTCTGTTTCGCTGTGTTTTTTCTTCTTTCTTACAATCTCTCCATTTCTCTCTCTTCCGTCTCTTTTTTTATCTCTCTCTCTAGAATCTTGAAGAGAGCGAGCTTCCATTAAAATCTCATTCTAACGATCTCCAAGCTCTTTCTTCAATCATCTCCAGGTTTGCTTCGATCTACACGGCGTCGTTTACACGTCTCCTTCAAATCTTTCTTCCTTACTTCTCCGATTTCAATTTCGTGCCGTTTTTTTTTTGAGTTTTCCGATCGCTGATTTCTTCAAATATTTATCGAATTTTTTTTCAATGTTTTCTGTTTGTAAATTCTCTGTAATTCAATTAATTGAATCGAATAATTTTGTCTCTCTTGCATTTCCTCAGCTCCAGCTTTTGTTTTTATTAGTTTCTAAGATTGCTTTTTGTTTTTAGGGTTTATTCTCAATTCTTATATAGTTTTTGAGGTTTTTGGTGTATTGATTTGATTCATGTGAGTGAGTGATTGATTTAGAATCTTTGTTGAGCTGTGACTGTGATTTAGATTTGATTCACTTCAGCTATAATTCTTTGTTTTGATGATGATTATGATAAATTCGTAATTTTGAGCTTATTTGAATTCATTAACTAATTTAGTATGATGAAATCTTAATCAGGGGAATGTCAGAGAGTACTAATGAAGATAGTGGAGCAGGAAGATCATCACTGGAAGAGAATTCAAATGGACAAAGAAGTCAATCAGAAGAAGCAATCGCTGAGTGGCGTTCTTCTGAACAAGTTGAGAATGGAACTCCTTCTACATCTCCACCGTATTGGGACATCGATGATGATGACGATTTTGGATCAAAACCATCTCAACTATTTGGGAAAAATACTTGGACGATTGAGAAATTTTCAGATATCAACAAACGAGAGCTCCGCGGCGATGTTTTTGAAGTCGGGGGTTACAAATGGTAAGAATGATCACTAAACCTTGTTGAGTACTTTTCCTTAACAAAATGTTTGATATTCCTCTTGTGGTGGTGGTGTAGGTATATATTAATTTATCCACAAGGGTGTGATGTTTGCAACCATCTCTCTTTGTTTCTATGTGTTGCACACCATGAAAAGCTTCTTCCAGGTGAGTATATTGTGTTGTCTATTTAGCTACACACTCTTGAAACCGGGAACCTTATCGTTTAGGTTTATCTTTGAGACAGGCTGGAGTCATTTTGCTCAGTTTACTATAGCTGTGTCGAATAAAGATCCGAAGAAGTCAAAGCATTCAGGTTACATTTTGCATCTTTTGATTTCTTTATATCGTATTTACGCAGTCGAACTGAACAGGGTTTTCTTACAGATACGTTACACCGGTTTTGGAAGAAAGAGCATGATTGGGGTTGGAAGAAATTTATTGAGTTACCTAAATTGAAGGAAGGGTTTATAGATGATTCTGGTTGTCTTACAATTAAAGCTCAAGTGCAGGTGATCAGGTAAATGCAAGATTGAGTTTTAGCTAAAGTCATCATGTGTCAGACATCCTCCCATTAACATACATCTACACGTGTTTAAAAACGTTCCTGACCAAATATGCACATTGCAACAAAACTTATGCTCGCTTCAATTTATTTGATTTTATTTGTCGCATTGTGGATAATTCTGTAAATTGATTCTTGCAGAGAGAGAGTGGACCGACCTTTTCGCTGCCTTCATTATAAATATAGGGAGGAACTTGTTAGGGTGTATTTGGGAAATGTAGAGCAAATTTGCTGGCGGTTTGTGGAAGAGAAAAGAAGCAAGCTTGGTAGGTTGATAGAGGACAAGGCAAAATGGAAAAGGTATTCCACATTTTTACACTCAACTCCTCCAAATTCCAGAAATGAAATCAAAAATAGCTGTAGAGACTGGGTTGATTCCAATCTAGTGTAGTACTGCACTTTTTTTTTTTTTTTTTTTTTTTTT
>Ga0041059_1002562_pt1 | contig 13402 bp, 9 predicted proteins | sample AraColnosormetaG_FD_56232 | JGI IMG/M metagenome (GOLD analysis project Ga0041059, IMG submission 56232) | Arabidopsis roots microbial communities from North Carolina, USA - Col MF nosort | ecosystem: Host-associated > Plants > Roots > Unclassified | place: USA: North Carolina | collected 2013-09-02
CCTATCTAGCTTTGCAATATCCTCTAATATTCTGCTATGGTGAAGATGGTTTTACCCCTGGGATAGAGAAATGTTACAAAGGAAATGACAAAAAGAAGAAGCAAAAATGCATATGGTTCAAAGTTATTATGATGCTATGGCTATATGCAAACACTATGGATTTCCTGATTTATTCATCACATTTACATGTAACCCTAAGTGGCCTGAGATAACAAGATATGTCAAGGAAAGAGGATTGACTGCTGAAGATAGGCCTAATATTGTTGCTAGGATTTTTCAAGATCAAATTAGATTCTCTCATGCATGATCCAACTGAGAAGAAAATGCTTGGGTAGACTGTCGCATGTAAGTTAATTTATTTCACTATCATTCTGTACTTAAATTGTTGATGTCATTTACTTACAATAAATATTGTTTTCTGATCGCATCAATGTATACAGTTGAATTCCAGAAAAGAGGCCTTCCACATGCACACATCCTTCTGTTTATGGACTCTAAAAGTAAATTGCCAACAGCTGATGATATTGACAAGATGATTTCTGCGGAGATTCCGGATAAAGAAAAGGAACCTGAGCTATATGAGGTTATTAAGAAGTGCATGATTCATGGGCCATGTGGTGCAGCTAATAAGAATTCTCCATGTATGGTCGATGGCAAGTGTTCGAAAAATTATCCAAAAAAGTTTGAGGAGATAACCAAGGTTGGTAAGGATGGGTTTCCAGTCTATAGAAGAAAGCAATCTCATAACTATGTTGAGAAAAGTGGTTTTAGATGTGATAATAGGTATGTGGTTTCTTACAATAAGATATTGTCAGTTCGATATGGTGCTCATATCAATGTGGAGTGGTGTAATCAGAATGGTTCTATTAAGTACTTATTCAAGTATATAAATAAGGGTCCAGATCGATTTGCATTTGTGGTTGAGCTTGATAAACCACAAACAACATAGACTAATGAGAATGTCAATGGCATAGCAGCTGGTGAAGAACCCTTACCAACTAAGAAAAAGAAGGACGAAATCAAAGATTATTTCGATTGCAGGTGCTTTTCTACATAGTCTTTCCCAGCTTTGCATTTATATAAATTGTCCCGATATAGAATTTATAGTTTATTTCTTTTCTATATTACAATTTCAGATATGTATCAGCCTCTGAAGCAGTTTGGAGGATATTTAAGTTCCCAATCCAGCATAGATCAACTCCAGTGCAGCACCTATCATTTCATGTTGAAGGGAAGCAACCCGCATTTTTTAAAGGGAAAGAGTCTATAAAAGAAGTTTTGGAACGTATTGCCAACCAAGATTCCCAATTCATGGCTTGGTTGACATTAAACAGGAATGATGTTGTTGGTAAAAATAGAAAACGTGCACGTGATCTCTTATATGTAGATATCCCAGCGTATTTTACTTGGGATAGAATAAATAAAATGTGGAACAAAAGATCATGTGGATTTTCATTGGGACGTAGAAATTATGTTCCAAGGAAATTAGAAGATGAATATTTTCTAAGTGTTCTGCTTAACATTGTCAGAGGTCCAACGTGTTTTGCTCATATCAAGACCTACAATGGTGTTGTCTACCCAACTTACAAAACAGTCTCTTTTGCTCGTGGTATTCTTGATGATGACCAAGTTTACATTGACAGTTTGGTGGATGCAAGTCAATTCTGCTTTGGTAATTTCTTGAGGAATTTCTTTGCAATGTTGCTTCTATCTGGTTCATTATCTAGACCATAATATGTTTGAGAACAGACATGGGAGTTATTATCATAGGATATGCTGGAAAAAAAGAGAGATGACTATAACAATCAAGGTATGATCGTGTCTAAGCTTCATTCATTTCATTTCATATATATGTAATGTTACATATGAATTCACACATCATTTATTGTTATTCTTCTTTTCAGAGTTGGAATTAACAGAAGCTGAAATCAAGAACTACACTCTTCAAGAAATTGAGAAGATTATGCTGTTTAACGGAGGTACAATTACAGAGATTGAGAACTTTCCACAGCCAACAAGAGAATGTATTGATAACTCCAACCGGTTGATAGTAGACGAGATGAGATATGACCGTCAATATTTGACTGGCAAGCATGCTGAGTGGATAGATATGCTTACACCTGAGAAGAGAGGTGTGTATGATGAGATTACAGGGGCTGTTTTTAAGGATCTAGGTGGAGTGTTTTTCGTGTATGGATTTGGAGGCACAAGAAAAACTTTTATTTGGAAGACTCTATCTGCTGCAATTAGATCTAGAGGTGACATAGTTCTAAACGTGGCTTCCAATGGAATCGCCTCATTGTTGTTAGAAGGTGGGAGGACAGCGCATTCAAGGTTTTCTATTCCACTTACTCCAGATGAATATACGTCTTGCAGAATCAAGCCAAAATCTGATCTTGCTAATCTAATTAGAAAAGCCTCTCTCATTATATGGGATGAAGCACCTGTGATGAGCAAATGGTGTTTTGAATCACTTGATAAGAGTTTCTCTGATATTATTGGTAACAAGGATAACAAAGTGTTTGGTGGCGCAAGGTTGTTGTCTTTGGAGATGATTTTAGACAAGTTCTCCCTATGATTCCCAATGCAGGGAGAGCTGAAATTGTCTTGGCAGCTCTAAATGCTTCATATATTTAGGATCATTGTAAGGTTCTAAAGCTAACTAAAAACATGCGCCTGCTAAGCAAAGACTTAAGTGAAGAAGAAGCTAAAGACATCAAAGAATTTTCAGATTGGCTTCTGGCAGTTGGTGATGGGAGAATACCTGAGCCAAATGACGGAGAAGAACTCATTGATATTCTTGAAGAACTATTGATTACATAAACAGGAAATCCAATAGAAGCTATTAGTCATGAGATCTATGGAGATCCAGCAATGTTAAAAGTTAATGAAGATCAAAAATTCTTTCTAAAAAGAGTTATTTTATCACCTACCAATGATGATGTGCACACAATCAATCAGTACATGCTTAACAATATGGAAGGTCAGTTGTATGTGAGCCTAGAGTTTTAAATTTTCTTTTAAGACAATTAAATTTTAATTTATTAATTTAAACTTGCAGGTGAAGAAAGAATATTCCTCAGTGCTGACAGTATAGATCCTTCAGATTCTGACTCATTGAAAAATCCAGTTATCACGCCTGATTTGTTAAACAGTATCAAACTATCCGGTTTGCCACACCATGAATTACGTTTGAAGATTGGTGCTCCGATTATACTACTTAGAAATCTTGATCCTAAAGGCGGTCTGTGCAATGGAACAAGACTTCAGATTACTCAAATGACTATACAAGTTCTTCAAGCAAAAGTTATAATTGGGGACAGAAGTGGAGACATTGTTTTGATTCCCTTAATTAACATTACACCATCAAATATGAAGCTGCCCTTCCGGATGCGTAGGAGACAGTTCCCAGTGTCACTAGCATTCGCTATGACCATCAACAAGAGTCAGTGACAATCACTTGAGAGAGTTGGTCTCTATTTACCGAAGCCCGTTGTTTCACATGGCCAACTATATGTTGCTCTGTCTAGGGTCACTTCAGATTCTAGATAAAGCAGGGAAGATTCAAAAGCAAACAACAAATGTTGTTTTCAAAGAAGTTTTTCAGAATATCATCTGAAATCTCCTCAAGAATGATTCGTCTTTCATTCTTATCAAAAGGTATGTTTCATTCTTTAATCTTTTATTGATTAGTTGCTTCATGGTTGGCAAAACCCAAAAAAATCAAAGTTATTCCTGACAAAACTAACTGTTTGCATCTAATGAACAAGGCAATTACAAGATGGAAACCAAAGGATGCAATAATCACAGACCTAATCAATTACCATTTCCTCTAGCTAACCATTGTTTAAAATTCCATAATAACACAAGAATCAAGTAGCTAATCTTACAGTTCTACACTTCGCATTTTCATCAATTCCATGTCTTGAATTTATCAGCCATTAGTCCTGCATCAAACAGAAACAAATGTCCTACTTCAATAAATTCAAAACTGCAAAAATTTTCCGTGTCTTCTCAATCATTCATCTAGCTTTCGAATTCTAAATTTCGATTCTAGGTTTAATTTTGAATACAATTCCCGACGTTTACAGAGGCATAGAGTAAGTACAGATTAAATCAATTGACAATCTTTGAATGAAACCAATCTGACTCCAAAACTTACGCATTATTTTCATGTATTTTGCAGATTCTGTTTTTCACAATTGGAACATGTACCACCTGTGAATTCCGTGTTTCAGTAGCTCTAGCATCATCAATTGAGGATTGAAAAAGAGTGTTAGAAGCAAAACTCAGTAGAAAGAGGATTTCAATCGGATTTTTGAAGGTAACGAGAGTTGAGAGAGAGTAATTTTTTTTTTCCGTTTTTTTTTTCTGTTGACAGTTAAGAGAGTCATACAGTATTTGGGCTTAAAATATTAAGTGGGCTTCGATTTTAGATTTGCGCTTCAATAACATTATGGTTTAAACAAAAGATGAAATTGTATTGGGCTTTGTTTATTACTTAGTTTTCAGAAATATTATCAAATTTATAAACATACATTGTTTTAAATTAATTATACAATTTAGAATAATCACAATCATGTTTAAAAAATTTAGTAATTGAGTGTATTCATTATTAGACTTTATCATATAAAAAAAATTGAATTACATAAATCCAAATAAAAATACATGTTAGACATTACAACATTGCATTTCATGATTAAAATAAATACGAATACTAATTCTAATTACCATTAGATTACTAAAATTCCACATACTTATACACACAACAGAAGCTATAGGTTCATAAAAAAAATTAAAATTCGACAACCCTTCAAAATCATATGCTTACAAAAATATACACATTCTATCAACTAATTTGAAAACTCCGCAAAATAACCAATGTTATCGTAACCTTAATTACGTGTCCTTTAATTATACACACAGCCAAATATATAATTGAGAAGTAAGGAAAAATACAACAACCATACTAAACATAAACTACATTGTCAAAACACAAAACATAAATAATTTTAAAAAAAAAAAAATCTCGCGGTGTACCACGGGTCATATCCTAGTATGATTACAAATGTGTCTCTGAAAGTGGGTAAATGATGTTTCTTAATAAACTAGGAAAGCAAAAAGATGTATCTGAAGAAGTAGAAGTAGATGCAATCTGAACATCTTTCTCCATTATATTCCTTGTAAAACTCATGCAATTGCCAACAGTGTGGATAATCCTCATAATGAAAGAGCTCAACGTAAGATCTGAATCTTTTTTGTTCCAAAGCAAAAATGTGGCCAATAAGTGTCTTGGCCTTGATATCTACATCGAAGGAACACTTGATCTCGAGTTTGAAAGTATTTAAAGCGTCTAAGACTTCGTTATCTGCGCAACGGTTTAGGCCAATGTAAAGAATATTGGCTATAGGAAAGACATTGTTGAACCAATGATTCATACAATAGATTTGTTTAAAGGGAGAAAACAAATCTAGTAATTTATCTTCATTAGATATTTCATCCAAGTTTTGATTACAAAGGGGATTCTAATCTCTTGTGACACACATTAGGGTTTTACTCAAAAACAAAGAAAGAATTAGGGGTTTGAGAAGGTATAGCTGCATCCATGATGGATTGCCTACTACCCTGTGAAAGGATCAAGCCATTCGTAGTTCAGAAACAAAGAAAGAATTAGGGTTTTTAGAGGGTATAGCTGCATCCATGATGGATTGCCTACGTATCCTGTGAAGGGATCAAGTCATTCGTAGTTCTGACTAGGTATAAATTTATGTGTCTTTTTGAGTATCAAATTCTCCCCTTTGTGAAGTCCTTGAGGCGCTTTAAATAGGGTCCTTAAACCGTCTATCTAGCAATATTCTCGGAAGATTTCCATTTATCCTTAAGTCAGTTATAGAGAATAATCGTCCTAAGGATATTTTCCTTATTCTTTGGAGGCTTCGCGAAGATTTCCTGATTCGACATTATCTTCAAAGATTCTCCTTTATCATTTCCGAAAGTCTTAGAAATGATCCTATTTTTTCGGAGATGATCCTTTGAGAATGAATAGTTTTTACAAGTCTTTGCCTCGGGTGTTCTTCACGGCGCGGTGTTGTTTGAGAGGTAGCTTCGGGGCAAACAGTATGTACCAGCTTGGGGCACGCATGATGACTGTCCATTGAGCTTAGTTGACTACCCCCCCCCCGAGGTGATATAGATGTTTTCCGAAGCGTTCTTGTGGTTGGCTCGGGCTGTGTTCATAGGATTAACACCCGAGCCATTTGGTGAACTCTCTGAGACGGTTGGTCGAATAAGGTCCCGAGGTGCTTTGTTCTAGCCTCGGGGCCAATCATATGTTTAACCCTGAGGTGATTGTTATTCTTATATTTTTTGGCTCGCTCTTACTTGTGGGGGAATCAGACCCCAACAGTTAGCCCCCCAGCTCTTTGGTTTAAGAGTTAATGGAACTAGCTTCATGAATGGTGTGATCGAGCCAGCTGCTTCCGCATCTAAACTGACTGATCCGTATCTTTTGAGAGGAAGGCTTGTTTTTCTTGTTCCCGAACAATGTCGTTGTTTTGGATTTTGTTCTGATTTTTTTTATGTAAAGACATGACTGGATGGCTTTATCCTCATTTTGAATGAATATATTGGAATGTTTTTGAGAAGAAACTTTGTCTTTCATACCCAAGGTGTTTGACTTGGGTATCAGTATAATACCTGTCTGTCTCAACCTTGAGACGGCTTACTTTCATCTTTTCCATTCATTTATTCAACTTCTTCAAATCAAATTTTGAAATAATATATTATAATTTCGGGAAACTTTCTTTTATTAAGAATCGATAATAAATTGTCTTAAAATAATAGCATAAATAAATTATAATAGTTGGATAAAAATGTATAAAGAAACCGTGCTTAAAAATATAAGAAATAACGATAAATCAAATAAAAACCCAAAGTCCCCGAAATAACACCAAGCGAGCAGCTACTCAGTATTCTCTTCCTCACCTGAGAGAAAAGAAAAGGGGGTGAGTAATTAATTATTCAGGGAAGACAGTCAAAACTGCCCATTGAATCACAATATCACGATTGTACTTTGACACAATATCCATTCATAAGCATAGAATCAAACAACAAGCATATAGCTCACACTTTTGTAGCAAGCTATAACAGACAAGCTTCTGTCTTGCTCACCGCAAGATCTTTTACTTTATTTTCTTAGTTTTTAAATTATTTTAACTTATGGCTCCTCAAGCCTATTTATGGAAGACCACGGCCCGTAGCTCGATCCTTCCTCTCATTGCTCGTTAGCGGTTAATGATATGTAATGAACCCGTCAGTTCCATTACAGTCCAACATCCTCAATCTTACCCTTTCTTTAATATCATTATTCTCTTTTATTTACCTTTTATATTTCTATTTAAAAATAAATACGTCTTAAAGACGTCAAGCAAATCAATATGCATATCACGCTAACAACCTAAAGCATAATATCACACAACACATATTATAATAATTTTCAATTAATTACTAACATTTAACAATCAGCACCCAATGTCTAATCCTATACAAATGAACTTCAAAAGTACAAAAGTAGAAAAGGTGATACTATGTTTCCACATATCTCGCCCTCTCCTTAGCAACTCGGTTGGATTTGATGGTCAGAAATAGCAAGGACGATCTCAATCTTCCTCAACAAGCTTTCTCGTCGGCTTCACGTGACGGGACGAACGGCGAAGCGGAGGGTTTGATATCACAGATCTCTCCAGTGAGGATGATTCACGCAGTGGCTCTGGCTGATCACAACAACAATCACTGGTGGTCTGAGTGGTGCTTGTTTGACGGCGTAGGGTTTTGGTGGTGTGACTCGCAACTTGCGTTTCATTTTTATAATCTCGTGGGATCATTAGGTTTTCACTTGGGTTTAAATCCTTAGCGGGCTGGACTTGGGCTTCATAGTCTAATTATAAAATAGGGGTGTTCCAATAAGTTAGATAAATATAATGGAAGTTCGATTAAGCCTTTCGCATACCCGAGGTGGTTGGCTCGGGTACAAATTGCTTGAGTTAAAGTTGGATTTAGTATACTTTGTTCCGAGGTGATCGACTCGATACCAAGTTATTCGGGATAACTTGATTTCTAATCACTCAGGCCAATGCAAATAAGAAACTCTATTTAGACGAAGCAACCGTTTGACACCAGTGTTTATTTCAACTGGGTTTTGGTAGATTTATTCAGAAGGTTAGCACCAATGTTTATGATAACTGGGTTTTAGTTTCCGAGGTGATCGGCTCTGTACCAGTTAGGACTGGGTTTTTGTAGGAGTGAATGTATTTGAGCGTTTTCGGGCGAAGCTTTGTCTTTCATGCTCGAGGTGGTTAGCTCGGTACCAGTGTGTTTAGAGTAACTCAATTTAGTAGACTTGAATACCCACGATTGCGACCCGATCTAATTCAGTCATTTATCAGCGTTTAGAAACGAGCTGGGGCACATGTGTTAAGTATAACTGGGTTTCAGAAGATAGAATTCATAGCCTGATCGGGGAAACATTCGATCAGATTCTTATCTTGAATATTTATATAGCGCGTTGTAACCAAAGCAGTGTAAATGAAACTTTGAAAATGATAGAGTCGTCGCGCGTTAAAATATTTCAAAGTAGAAAGATTAGAAATTGAATTATAAGAAAATTCGAAGTAGAAAAATGAAGTTCAAATTTAAACCGAAGCAAAGGTTTAAAATTGAAGTGGGAGTATGGATATACGGACCCCACTCCCCCTTTTGTTTTGTGGGGGATAGCTGAACTCTACCGGAAACAAGCTCCCTACGTACCCTTTTCAGGGATCAAGCCAACCCGTAGTTCAAGTTCCGATGAAAAGGCCGGAGCTCTTTTTTTACTTGATAGAAGAGTTCTTTTGCTTGGTAGACGAGTCTTTTTGCTCGGTAGACGAGTCTTTTTTCTCGGTAGACGAGTGTTTTTGCAAGTTTATGCAAAAAATATAACAGAGACTGCATATATATGATTGAGTTGTGCTTGTTAGATTATAATTGATAACACTTATCTTAGCGGTTTGGACGTAGAGATGATGACATCTACGACATGGACGATCTGAATCTCTCAGATTGTAAATGTCGTTGTATGGAAATCTAGATTTGAGATGTTAGTAGTTAGGAGGTCTCATCTTTGCGTTAGAAAGAGAGAAGCAAGGATAAAAGCTTTTGATATAAGTGAGTATGTCAACCAAGCTTAATTAATATGTTAGAAAGTAATAAAACTTATCTTTTATGAGAGACATCATCGAAACGGAGACAGAATTGGGTCTCATGTCTTTGATCAGAGGCGATAGAGAGAGGGGTCCATGAACGATTGTAAGTGATATTCCATAGTTGCTTGCTGGTGTACTGATTTTTGCTGATTTGGAGAATAGCTGATAACTTTTGTTTGAATTGTTAGGCTTTCCATCTCACCGTTGAGTCTTTAAATGGTAGTTCCATGAAGGTCTCCTCCATATTTTAGTCAGATCGGATATTGCATGAAGCTTCCACGATCTAGTGAAGTTGCTCTGACAAAGGGATTTTTCCTTTGTTTTGCTGATTCAGAGAGGCAATGATAACTTTAGTCTGGACTGTTGATTTTTTTATCCCATCGGTGAATCACTATCTAGTAGCGTCAAGAAGCACTCTGTAAATTTCTAGCTAGATCGGACTTCGTATGTATCATCCATAAACTTCTGAATTAGTGCAAAAAAGTTATTGTGTGCTAATTTCTGCAGTTTGAATGATTCTGGGCCAACTTTGAAGACAATTTTAGGATGGGGATTAACACCAATTGATAATCCGTTTGAAGGAAAGGATTCCTTGTATTTATATCTTTGCTCATAGTACTTACACAAACCTTAACTCTTTCTGATGCGTCGGGAAAATGTCTCGCAAAAGCTCTAGTTGCACACTGAATCTTTTTTGCAGACTTGGCATGGATTGAAGACTGTTTCAGTTGTTTCTTGTACAGGAAGCAAGATGCATAACTTCTTGATCTTATGTCTTGTGGACTCTTGGGTTGATAGCGGTCATGTGATAAGGTTCACCAATCCTATTACCACAAAAGGCCACGTAAGAAGAATGAAGTTGAGTTGGAAGGTGACGTGGAAGCGAAGAGAAAAGAAGAAGGGAAAGACTCTTAGTGAGAAGGAGGGTTTCCTGAGAAGACTGAAGTATAAATAAGCCGTTGTGGCATCTATTTCCTTTTTATGCTTTTATCTGGGTTTTACTGAGATTTATTGTTAGAGAGAGATTATCCCGGTGGTGTGCCAGAAGAGAGTCTCTATGTTGAGCTCTGTGTAATCGTTGCTGGTGAGAGTAGTGAATGATTGTATTTCTTTTAAACAGATTGATTATCTCATTGATAATCGATCAAATCTATCTATGTTTTCAATCAAACTTTTGATAAAGGCTTTAATCTCTCTATTCATCATTTTGTTGAGTTTTGAGTTGTTAGATCATCTTAAATCTATCATCATGATGGCACCTTTGTATTAGATTGCGGACTACGAGGTAAGCGATCTGATGAAGAATGGTGTCTTCTTGAGCGACGCAATAAAGACTTTTATGGTTTTGTTTAGATTGGTCGACGTAGAGATGTGATGATAGTTCTCTGATAAATGCTGTATAAACGACGAAGTTAATCTTTTTAGAAAGATAAGCCTAGGGGCTTCAGATCGATATATTAATACGTTTTGTATTTTCTTGTAGTTCGCCGGAAAATTGGTCACGAAACTGGCTGATTTGATAACAGCAGACCTGCGCCTTAGGGTTACGGCCAGGATGTGCTTGTCATAGAAAAACAGTAAGAACTCATGGTAGACAGCATAAATTGAGCTGAGGTCGGACTTCTATGAAAGATAAGCCTTGGGGCTTCATAATGATGCGTAGATTGGATCCTGATTCCGTTTAGATCGTCCGGAGATCAATCTGAAACCTGGCAGGTCGCATGGAGATGGATTTGGGGTCATATAGACTACGCATGTTTGAGAGAAACGCCTATAACTTCCGGAAAGCAGCATACAATGAAACGAAGTTGATCTTGTTGGAAAGCTAAGCCTCAAAGCTTCAGAACGATATGTAGATGGGCTCTTGATCTGTTTTGAATCGTTAAGAATTTACCTTCTAATCCAGTTGTTCTCGCAGTTCGAGTCTCAGATTTGACAGATGTCATATGTTACATGGAAACGGTGATAACGCTTAGTTAACAGCTCCGATTTGGGTGAGGTTGATTTTGTTGGACGGATAAGCCTCGAGTCTTTCTGTTGATATGTAAATCGCTTCGTGGGGAATTATGTTTTGAAGTTGGTTGTTCTGACAGAGGAGGGTTTGACATCAGGATTGCATCCGGTGAAGAGAAGCGATGATAGCTCCCAATAGAAAGCTCGGATCGAGGCAAGGTTGGCTTCTTTGGAAATCTGACTCTCAGGGCGATTTGTAGATAGGTATATCGTACCTTAGTTCATCAGGAGTTTCCAAAAAAACGATCCCGTAGCTGACTGGTTTTATAGAGTTGGGTCTTCTGACAGATTGCACTTGCCTAAGATAAACGTTTATATCTTTCAACACATATCTTGTTGGAAGTGATCAAGTCATCATCCTAATTAGAAGTGTCATATATTATATAGTTAAGTAACTGATTTATGTATATTCGTATCACAAATCGAAGAGATACGAATAGAAATTGTTAACTGCAAAACAGTTACATGTGTATGTGTCTCTGCATTAGGTTGTCTTCTAGAGACGTGTCCCTTAGTCAAAATTTGTCATGTAAACCTATAAATACAGTTTATATATCGAATAAAAGTGTTTGGTTTTTGTTTTACAAAAACAGAGAAATATAGAGTGATATATCCCGATTTTTACTGTTTTTAACTATGTTTTAGGTATAGGTTTTAGAGTCTATTTGTTATTTCTAGAGTCTTTTCTAGTCCTTTTCAGGTCTTTACATGTTTGGGATACATTTGGAGATTATGGAGCATTCTGGAGCAAAAAAGACAACTTAAGCTGCAGAAACAATCCGAAGACGAAAAGGCACGTAGGTGTCGAACGACATCACCCCTGGTGTCGAGCGACACCAATACCTGACAAAAATTTGAAGACGCAACTTATTAATGTTTTGAAGATTTCCAAATTCGGCCAAGAACTTTCTCCTATTTCTAAAGAAGGCCCATCACGTGTTGTAGGTCATATATATAGTTTTTAAGGTTATTGTTTAGAGCTAAGCTTGGAGAGGCTATTCTCCTCATCTCTTTTGTACTTTGGGAACAAAACCCTGTGGAAACTCCCTTTGGAGAAGAGCTTCTTATTCAGACTATGATTTGTGTTTCTTTGATTATGTCTGAGTAATCCACTTGTTAGGTTTAGGGTTTCTCATTAGGGATTCATATGGTTTAATAGATCGCCCCCTGCTAGGTTATCTGTAGAATTCTTCATCTTTAATTGTTCTTAATGCTAGATCTAGATTGATCACCTAGAACTTGAATCCAGACAATAGATATGCAGACAATAGATATGCCCTCCATAGGTATCTGTAGTTGGATCTGTTATTTGATGAGGCTGGTTTATAGGTGTGTAATAAGAATCGTCCTATCTACTAAGGTGAACAATCGAACTCGTTAAGAATGCATATTTAGGTTAATAATCTCTCGGCTTCTCCGGTTATTCATAGCTATAGATATAGGGAGTTTTGCGGCACGCCCACGGGTTATTCCATGATTAGAGTTTGAGTTTAAGAATGGTTCGATAAAAACCTAGCTATTATTAGATCTACTAACCAATAGTTTCCTTAGAATACCCTAAGCCTGACGTTTTTACATTCTTGTCTTACAACCTCACAATCTACTATTGCTTCCTTTTGTTTCTTTTTATTTTCATTACTATCTTACTTAGCTTAATTCAAAACCTTGGTCTATTGTGTGACCCGAGAGCTTTGTGGAATTCGACCCTTAAGTGCTACAATCGATCTCTTATTTGAGAGAGTGGTCTTAAGGCAATTAGACCTATATCAAATTTGGCGCCGTTGCCGAAGTTCTCTACGATTCACCATTAGATTAGGATTAGAAATTTGTCTAAGATTATATTTTTATTTTTCTTTTTATTTACTTAGTCTTTCTCTTTTCCTTTTCTTGTGTGTTTTAGGTATTTGTCTAATCACAGAACTAGGACCAAGCGAGAAACATGAACGAGAGTAAGATTGCTGGGATCATGGCTAAGCTTAACGCGGTCTACAATCAACTTGTGGAGGTTGTCGATTATGTTAGTAGCAGAGGTTTTCCGAATCAGAGATTTGATCACCAACAAGGCTACAGAGGTTCCTATGGGAATGGTCCAACTAGCTACACTCAGAATTCTCAGTTCCAGCAACCGCTTCAGAATAGCAATAGTTTCA
>Ga0041059_1002563_pt1 | contig 13401 bp, 16 predicted proteins | sample AraColnosormetaG_FD_56232 | JGI IMG/M metagenome (GOLD analysis project Ga0041059, IMG submission 56232) | Arabidopsis roots microbial communities from North Carolina, USA - Col MF nosort | ecosystem: Host-associated > Plants > Roots > Unclassified | place: USA: North Carolina | collected...
CTCTTTAACCATAAGCTAAAAACAAAAAAAAACAAAAAAAAAAACAAGACTTTTTGTCAAATAAATAACAATAAATCATATATATCTTTTTCCTTCTAAAAATCATTCTATTATATGGAAGTTAGAATTAATGTTAAAGTTATACAAGACTATACCACAAAAATTATTACATAAACAGATATGTGAGTCATTTTCTAAAAAAAGTACGAAGAAACAAGATTTAACAGTAAATTATATATTAGTGCAATTTTCATCACTAAAGAAAAAAATAAGTTAAATATTACGGTAAAAGTATTCATAACAATAAAAATAAGAATCATCGAACAAAACATCAAAAAAAAATTATAATAACAAGATTACTCATCACATTGAAGCACCAAAAAAAACAGCTTGAATGATTTAATCTCATCACATTCAAGATAGTGAGATTAATGTTCTCATCGAAACACTATAAAAAAAAAAATTATAATAAAAATTTCGATCTAATACTATTTCTTTGTCATGAAACTAGCTTGAATTGATAATCAAAATATTTATTTTTAAAATAATATGTAAAGAAATCTGTTCAAAAATCACTCCAAAACTAGCTACCCATTAATACAAAAAAATTCAAAGAGTCGTTCCAATAGACCCCTTTTCCCAATAAACCCTAATTCCTTGCGGCTTCTTCTTCTTCCTCCTCCTCCATTCCTCTGTAATTATCAAATGTTTGGTGTTTCGATGAGAACATTAATCTCACCATCTCTTGCTCCCTTCTCTCTTCATCTCCATAAACCCTCTCTCTTCTCCACCGCTCTTCGCTTCTCCTTCTCAATCAACAACATAACCCCCACAAATTCACCTCCTTCCACCATTTCCACCAGAAAGCTACAAACGAAAGCGACGAGGGTAACATCATCATCATCATCTCAGCCGCTCTCCTCCTCATCTCCCGGCGAAATCCACGTCGTAGTCGGTCCAATGTTCTCCGGTAAAACAACAACACTTCTCCGCCGTATACTCGCCGAAAGAGAAACCGGTAAAAGAATCGCAATCATCAAATCCAACAAAGACACAAGATACTGCACCGAATCAATAGTTACTCACGACGGTGAGAAATACCCTTGCTGGTCACTCCCCGATCTCTCGTCCTTCAAAGAGAGATTCGGATTCGACGACTACGAGAATCGATTAGATGTGATTGGAATCGACGAAGCTCAATTCTTCGGAGATCTTTACGAGTTTTGCCGTGAAGCTGCTGATAAAGAGGGTAAAACTGTAATTGTTGCTGGATTGGATGGTGATTTTATGAGGAGGAGGTTTGGTTCGGTTCTTGATTTGATTCCGATTGCGGATACGGTTACGAAGCTGACGTCACGGTGTGAGGTTTGTGGGAAGAGAGCTTTGTTTACGATGAGGAAGACGGAGGAGAAAGAGACGGAGTTGATCGGTGGTGCTGAAGTTTATATGCCTGTGTGTAGGAGTCATTACGTTTGCGGTCAAAACGTTTTGGAAACCGCTCGTGCCGTTTTGGATTCAAGCAATAATCATAGTGTTGTAGCAAGTTCACTTTAGTTTGTAGGATTTGAGAGTGTTTAGATATTTGGTTTATTAGCTTTGAGATATTTGGAATTTTAAACATAATTATGTACTATTTAATCAATGATTTTAAGATAACACTCTTATTTGTGAATTTCTTGTAGAAACCCTTATATCGAAAAAATTTCAAACGCATAATCTAATTTGTTACCAATATATAAATGAAGGACATGACAGTATCTCTCTACCTCAGACGAAGCAATGAACCCAACAACAAGCTCATCATTTGCTATCTAACCTGACCATCTCGAGACAGTGCAGAGCATCATTCATGGCATACCCCAAAACTACGTTATTTCAATGTTCACACAAAAATCTATGCAAGTGCTCTGATTTCTCTCCAGTTTTAGTCAGTCAACAGCTTTGATTAAGTTTCAGTCTCGTCGCCTCTTCTTCTCCCGCCTTGACTCTTTTTGTTCTTCGTCTGAGCTATACCGTGAAGAAGAAGACTTCTTGGTCCTGCGATGCTTTGAGTGCTTCTTGTGGCTACTTCTCTTCTCTCTAGAAGATTCTCTCCGCTTGCTCCTAGATCTTGATCCTTGCTTATCCCTGCTGTGGTAGTCGCTGGATGAATCGCTCTCTGAATCGTTTCTATGTCTATCCTTCTTATTATATCGTTTTCTCCTCCGTTCATCTCCTGAGGATTCACTCGATGATAGATCGTTGCCACCACTCCGTTTTCCTGGCGATTTCTCTCTCTTTTTTCTACTCTTTTCTTCTTCAGACCCAAGTGTGAGGCTGCTTGTCTTCTCCTCCACTTTCTCTTTCAATCCGGGTCGATCAAGTCTTTTATCAGAAGAATCTTCGGGTTTGCTTCTGGACTTGATCTCTTCTTCCATTGGCACCTCGAACCCTAGTTCTTTCCCTAAAGATTCTAGGAAATCGCCAGCTATAAGCCGGTTTAATGTGGTTGCAGCCGCTTCATTCTTCTTTTCTTGACCCTCTTGTATCTTTCCATTCATTGGTTGATCTTCATCATCTTCAGAATCATCAGAGAAGATAGCCTACAAGTGAACATGACCCAATATTAATAGATCGAAACTATCAAATTGAGTTAGCATAAACTTTCTCAGACAAAGACACTCGCTTTACCTTGTAAAGATCAACAGGTCTCTCCACATTCTCCACTTCTACCTCAACTTCAGGCTCTTCTATTGATGTCTCTTTCTTAGGTACTTGCGACTCAGATACTTGACGTGCAGATGCAGCTTTCACTGTATCCGGCAAGAATACGAGAGAATCCATTTTGTTTCTCGCTCGCGGAGCAGGTGGCAGCTGTAAAATTGAAGGGAATGTATTGATCAATCAAGTACTAAATTTTACACATAACAAGAACATGGCACCGAAAATTGTATAATTTACAGCTAAACAAAATAGATCAAGTAGAAAGCAGTGGCTCCGGGTTTTTTTTAATCTTTAACATGCACATCATTCAATTGTTAACATATCCCACCACATCTGAGCAAAATTGCATTGGATGTAATTAAAGTCATGATTATACAAACTTCACCAACAAGTGCTCTCCAGTATAATGTTAACGGTTTGATGAGTAGACCAAGCTATTTTCTAGTGTTCAATGAATTTAAGCTCTAAATGACATTCCATGACGGAGAAGCAAGGAACCACTTATTTACCTTTCCCATGAATGGATCGGGGAGATCAAAACGTTTGCACAAAAGAGGTGAAGGACGCCATTGGAACTCTTCCCTTTTAGGATACGTCTTACTCGATTTCATGTCTACCACTCCAGTGTCTTTAATTTGCTGTAAACAAAAGTTTTACGTATGAGTATAGAACCCCAAAAATGAACTGATAACTGCAAAGAAGATTCTGTAGACATACCTCTGTTCCCCCAGAAGTAAACTGAAGACCTCCAGCAAGGAAATCGAGAGGCTGTTCGGTAGCCCGTCTGACCTCCTTGTAAGCTTTCCCTTTCTCAATTGCCTCGGCTGCAGCCTCAAAGTCCAGCCTCTCTTGTGCCCGAGCTGATTCCGACATGCTATTAACTCTGTTGGAGTCTGTTGTACGTAACCCTCCTTTGTATTTCTCCTTGAGAAACTGCTCAAATCTTTCTTGTTTAGCTGGATCATCTTTGAAGGGCTTCACAGCATCTGCTGCCTCTTGCTATTTCAGGGAGAGAAAGATAAGTCAAGAATGTCAGTGCAAGGAAAACAAAGGCATATCACTTGAAACTCATCTATCAAGTGTAATCAAGCTAAAGTCTTGTAAGGTGTGAAGTTGTTTACTTACAGATGAAGCTGATTTGGTGAATGTGTCAGAGAGATTGGTCGGGAACTGGAAGGAGCCTCCAGAAGAAGCAGAAGTATCGGTTTCTTTCAAACTTCTCTGCAATGGCTTTTCCCCTAATAAGCTGCCACGTGTTTCTGCAGTCATTTTCTGTACGGTTGGAGACACCTTAACATCTAATGTCAGCTTACTTTGATCTTTACGCTTTTGCTGCTCCTCCCACAGCCTTCTTGCGTAGTAGTCATGACCGTTACCTTCCCGAAGAAAATCAAACAGCTGATTTGATTGGTTCTTCTCTCTAGAAAGATCCTCGTATAGTTTCCCGCAACGGGAAACAAAAGTTGCAAACCCCTCGATCAGAAGTTTCAGATTATTATCTGCAGGAGGAGGAACTTCCGGAGGAGCAGAAACAGTTGGCTTAGTTTCAGCCTCAAGAGGACCAGAAAATTTATGCCGGGCCACAAAATCCTTCGGGATTATCGGAGGATTAAATCTGATATAATATACAAAACACACAATGATATGAATTAGACTATCTGAATGTAAGTAGCCATAATCAGAAAATTCTGAGAGTAAGAGCTCTATTAGACATGCAATTGTGTGATGACATTGATTTAACAATGTCCTCATGTTTGTGAATCATTGAAACATTACCTCTCCATACTGTAGTCAGAATTCTTAGCAGCTCCAAAACCTGGCAGAACGTCATGCTCTTTTGAGGTTAACCTCAGTCTATTGTCATTGCTCTGTCTTGCTGGCTGTTCGTCTTCTATGACATAAGTCTGATCAAAATCGTAACCTGAAAGAAAAGAAAAACACTTTGGTATTGCAGCATATTCTGAGAAACAGGAGGTTGATAAATCCAAAACTAGCACTTCAAATTGTCAAGAAAGTATTTACACCTATAACCAATATTATTCTTTTACAAAAGCAAATTACTTTTACAACATACAGGAGCTTTAAATTAACGACTGTGGGACAATGGTTTGTAATCTTTAGAATAAATAATAGTTCAACCTGAACAGACACTTATGCATATATGAACAAAGAAACCATGATTAGTGAAATTGCACTTCTGTCCTTACCAGCATAGACATCTTCATCCTCAACATCAAGTTCCTCAAGTGCTCCAATGCCAAAACCCGGAGCAATCTTTCCTGCTGATTGTTCAACTCATGTTAGTAACTAACAAAACCCATAAGTAGTTTTCACGCAACAAGAATGCCAAGTAAAAGCTGGCATAGAGATACGCTATAGATGCATGTAAGTATCTTTAAGCAAAGAAGAGAAAATTAACAAGAAAGAAAAGAAAAAATGGTGAGTCAAAATCTTACATTTGGGTCCAAAAAGACTTTCCTTCATTGATAAAGGTTTTCTGAAACCAACCTCCTTATTGGCAGACATGCGAGATCTTTTCTTTTCTACAGATCAGAATAATGTGAAGCAAGTCAATGACCAAGAATGCCCTGTCAGCAGAAACATCATAAAAAGTCCAAACTAGGTACCTCTAAATTCAGGAGCATGCTTAAAAGGATCATATCCTAATCCATGCAGATCTTGCTTTGGATTCAGAACATATACCTGCAATCGATAAAGGGGGAACAAAGGATATCATCAAAATCAATGTAACTAAGGGTAATATCTGAAGAAGCTCAGCAGCAGATTAGAAGCAGTATTCACAGTCCGACGTTAATAAAAAGTAGAAGAGAAGTTCAAGAAAAGTATGACTAATAGAAGTATCACACCAGTAGCGATTACAATCAACAACATATAGCTCGTTTGAAAAGAGAAACAGGAAAATTGACTCACAGGAGTGCTTTCAGAAATTTTAATATCTTCACCCAGAGAAGTTTCCACTTCAGTCTCAGAAACAAGCGAGTCGGGCGTTTCCTTTGTATTCTCATCAGTATAGAAGGCTAAGAATGCTTTTCTAGCTTCTCTACGAGCATCTGCACCAACAAGGTATAAAAGAGAGAGAGAGAGAGACGAAATAAAGAGCTTGCTGTGAATTTCCAAAATAGAAAAAGTATTGACGGCTTTTCTTGGTGCACAAAAGAAGATTATGGATTAGTGCATGTTAAACAAGTTCAAACCTGAACTGGCACGCACTTCCTTTATTGAATGACCACGCCGCCATCCCATCTTTAGCAAAAGTTTGACCCCTGAAAAATATAAAGAAGCATAAATGTGAGATCAGGATTTCTCCACTTGATGCATTCGAAAATAAAGAAAACGAAAGAAAAGGAACTTTTGCAAAATATTAAAGAGGCTTATTGAAACTAACCAATTGACTCTGAAACTGGAGCAACAAGTTCGTCAGGAACAGGGCCAGGAATGGCTGATGGCCTGTGATACAGAAACAATATGTTACAAATATATAGATAGCAACTTCTTATAAAAAACAGACTACAGATAAGTACACAGACCTCTCATGCTGTTCTTTCTCAGCATGCTTGCGGGAATGTTCGGCTGCCGTAAACCCAAATGTGTCAAATTGTGAGCTCGCAGACAGTGATTTGCCCTCCATATCCTAAAATGGAAAAGGATTTAGAATGGTGTAACATCGTTAAATATGGTGCACATCTTCCACAGAGCAAAATATAATTCCCAAATCCACACTCCATTTTACCATTGATAAAAGTAACAGAAGAATCATGCAATATGCGGTAATCAAACTTTGACAAGCTTAAAATAACTCGAAATAAAGCTTTAACAGATCTAACAAGGAGAAAAAGATGAAACATACCGCCTTTTCATCTTCATCTAGAAAGTCTGAAATACTTTGCTTTCTCGCTCCAGCTCTGTTCTGCCTTGATGATGTAAATGACTGTGGAGCCCAGCCTGAAGTACGATTTAGATTGTAAACAGCATAGCACAGATAAAAAAGCCTTTGAAAATCAGGTAATGTAAACTTTACCCTCTTTTGATCCAACTGTATTGTAATACCCAGCAGAATATCCACCAGTAAATGCTCCATGGAACCTTCTACGGCCTTCTTCATCAGTCACCTGAGTATGGTAAAACTCGAGATGTTAGCAACTTTCCACATAATAGTACAACTATATACAGATAGACTTTATTTCCAGTAAAAACTCATAGTGGAAAGCTGGACAACGAATTCTTGCAATATCATGCATCCATTAGTAAGGACACAAATTTTCATCACAGATTGCTTCAATTAGTTTGCAATTAGAGACCAAGGAAGATGCCACATACATAAATACATATTTCAAAATGCCTACAAGGCAAACACCTAAATGCAGATAATCAATCTAATAACTATCCATAGATACATTAATAAGCAAAAACAAACACAGCAAATAACAAAAACTCAGAATCTAACTGTCTAGCATGATTTTGAGTATTAAATCAGCTCCAGTAGAGACATTCACTTCGATTTTCTTGCTTAAGGTTAATTTCATTCCGGGATACTCACAAATTTTCAAGCTGATTAAGCTGAAACGGGAATGCCTCAAAGTTATCCCTTACCTTACTCGACATAAAACCTATTAAGCTCTCTACAATACGTTAGAATCACGAAAACAAGCACAACGAAAAAACTCCCATGTTCATGGCCAAAGCGAGTCTCTCGAAGCTCAAATTATCTAATCATCTGCAACTAAATAGACGAACTAGAAGATCAAAGAAAAACTCACCTCTTGCTTCCAAGCAGGGAGAGTTCTAAGATTGCCAGAAGCCCCAGCGACTGCTTTCTTCTTCCGGCTTGCGATTTCTTCTTCGCGCTCTATTGGCGTTCCATGAAACACGAAATCTTCCTCGTCTGACCCCATTGTCTTCACCACCGAGACCGAGAGGAGCAGCAGCAATTCGAGATTCTGAACGAGTCCCAGAGAGAAGAAGAAGAAGCAGAATCAGAGAATTATGGAGGAGATATCTGGGCCTGGTTCGGGTCTCTTTTCGGCCCATTAGTTTTGTTTTAAAATCCAATTGCTATAAGGAAGTTAAAGTTATCTTCACGCGCCGTCTCTAAGCGTTGTAAAAGAAAGTGTGATTCACGCGCTTTGCTTCTTCCGTTTGCCCTAAACGACTCTGCTAGAGAAGACGAAGGAGAGAGAAAATCCCTCCGATTATATTCCGTACAATCCGATCGATTTCCCGGCGCCAGATCTCACCGCGACTCGTCTACTTTCCGATTTGGTTCGTGTTGACTCAGTTACGGTGAGTCGATTATCTCTATCTTCTCGTTTTTTTCCGATCTCCCCTTGATTTGCTCTTTATGCAGATCTTCGTGTACAAGCACCTTTAACCTGATGAATTCTGTAGATTAAACTATGGATCCAATGGATATAGTCGGCAAATCCAAGGAAGACGCTTCTCTTCCAAAAGGTTAGTGTTATTGCTCATTGATCATTAAATAGGAGGATTTGTAAACCTAGCTATATATAACTCTGCTTGAAGGTTATAGGATTCATGAGCATCATAAACTTCATTTTTTTATTATCTTGCTAAGAATATGTTTTGTTGTTCTCTATTGTTTTAGCTACGATGACTAAAATTATAAAGGAGATGTTACCACCAGATGTTCGTGTTGCAAGAGATGCTCAAGATCTTCTCATTGAATGTTGTGTAGGTAAGATCATATAGTTTCTCTCTGAGTTCATCTATATATGTGAGAGTTCTTGGTTTTCTTACTGTGGTTTAAAACATTTTTTGCAGAGTTTATAAATCTTGTATCTTCAGAATCTAATGATGTTTGTAACAAAGAGGATAAACGGACGATTGCTCCTGAGCATGTTCTCAAGGCATTACAGGTTCTTGGTTTTGGAGAATACATTGAAGAAGTCTATGCTGCGTATGAGCAACATAAGTATGAAACAATGGTAATGATTCTCTACTTTCTTCTCCTACTCTTGATAACGAGGAGACGAAAAAACGATTAATGTTAACCGTTTCCTACATTTGTGACTCTATAGCAGGACACACAGAGGAGCGTGAAATGGAACCCTGGAGCTCAAATGACTGAGGAGGAAGCAGCAGCTGAGCAACAACGTATGTTTGCAGAAGCACGTGCAAGAATGAATGGAGGTGTTTCGGTTCCTCAACCTGAACATCCAGAAACTGACCAGAGAAGTCCGCAAAGCTAACTGAAACCGTAAGGGTAAGTGTTAGGCAAGAAAAAACAACATCCTTTTAACATTCCCTTGTAAGTTGCAAATGCGTATGTTCTCTGTTTATATGCTCTTAGTATGATATATGTTAGTTAGTGTTTCACGATCTAAAAACACTTGTGATTCAGATGTAATTAGTAAGCATTCCTTGTTTTGTGTTTACTTGTGTCTTGACTAAGCATGGTGGGTCAGGTCTACACAAAGCATCTGATTCGATGACTTACAGGAATCTTAATGTTTGTAGATTGGATAAATTTGGTGATTGGTGTAATTGTTTTTCCATAAACACAATGCAATCATTGTTTAGTGTTGTTAACATTTGCCCTGTGATTCTGACGCGAACCGAGAATACTGTACTGAGCCAAACATAGATTTTTGGTTTTCGGCTAGGTTTTGGTTCTCTAGGCTGAACCGATTGGCGTACTTTCAATTTGCCTTCAGTAACCTGCGAATTTCGGTTCGGTTCGACATTGGTTTCTCAGATAGTTATTTGTTTCTTAAAGAACGGATTATACCATTATTAGACCGTTTTTTACCAAAATTTGATCGGGTTTCGCAAATGATTACGAACCGATTTTAGAAAATAAAGAAGGAACCAAAACCAAACCAAATTGAATTTCTTTTCGGTAACCAGTTAGAAGAAATACTTCGGTTAATTGATAACCGGAAAACTGACTTGGTTTGTATGTTTTGTCTTTGTCATTAGTAGAAAAAACATAAACTGATGAAATTATTTAATAGACTCTAGTTTTCCCAGTCTCAAATTTTAATCTGTTCGTACTAAATAACTGATTTGTTCATTAAATATATAGTTCCTTACAAAGCAAAAGACAAATGGTTCATTAATATTTTAGTTTCTTACTAAAAATGTACATAAACTGATGAATTATGACATCATTAATTAAAGTATATACTGTAAAAGGTAGGATGACTTTTGACCCCAAAAAAAAAGGTAAGAGGAGTGAGGGAGAGTCGAAGAAGGGGAAGGTACTAGCAGGACCATCACCGGAGTGACGTGTCAGTTCGCAGGTTTCTGTTTACTCTGCACCCGACAACTAATAAGAGAATCAGAACAGACCTATTTCATATCTTACTATTTATGACGTCAATTGATCCTAACTATATAACTTACGTATTTATTTGTAACATTATTATACATTCCTTTGTATTATTATAACAGTATGATTTTATTCTTTGATATACAAAGACAAAGCCTGTCGAATGTTGTATTCCTCTTAATGGCCCGTCACACCAATCTTTATTTGAGAATATTTCGTACTGAATCGAGACTATTAATGAATAGTTGTATAATTGAATACATTCATCTTTCCATGATAAACCATACTATAAGTGTTAGACAATTACTTGAACCTATCTATAAAGCATAAACTTAAGTATCCATGTACCAATTGATATCGAGTCTTGTTGTATGTTTAACTTTTTTTAATGACGGATTGTTGGAAACCTGTAGTGGTTGTATGGATAATATGTGTACTAATTACTATATTATCTAACATGCACGATTTAAGTTTCGTATTAGTAAGTGTTGTTACAGTAATATAAGGATAGTGACGTCAAGCCGCTTGTGCCAAATTATTGTCTTGCGTTTTTTACCAGGAAAAGTTGGAAAAAAAAATCTTACTTTTACTGCCAACAACTAGAAAAACAGTTCTCAGAACTATTTGCTTTAACATGGTTAAAAAAAACTAATAACCGCATACAATTCAAAAAGTGAGATGGAAAAATAGAGAGTACAAGAGGTTCAACAATTCACTTGCATTTGTTTCAATTTAGAAATGTTTATATTCTATGTTGCTTTTGATACTTAATCTTTACTTTTTTTTTCCCTGTCCATTGATTTGAAAATAAGTTTGAAATCATCTACGAATCTTTAATATGATTAGAGATTGTATAATATGTACAATAAAGATTTGATATAAAGAAGAAAGGATTTGATATAAATGTACTATATTTTGGTAAACACTCCACTCTTTTTTTTTACTGTATAAAAGATTGAAGTCAAAAAAAGGGTTTTTGAGTCAAACAAAATTGAGGGTCTTTGTAGATTACCCCACATAGAAAATGAAACAACACACACACTTTGTCCCCAGATTCCTTTCTTTTGTCTCATTTCTCGTGTTTCTCCCAAAGTATTCAACAAAAACACAATCCTCCTCTCCACTTATTCTCTTAACTTTATATTAATACAACTGAATCAACCATTCATATAACTAAAATAAACAAAAATCAACATTTACAAAATTCAGCACCAAGCTTTTCTTGTATATTTATACTTTTTATATATTTTCTCCTAAATACATATTTTGCCTTGGCTCAGATTTATTAAATTCATATTGGCAAAAGGTTTTATTGGTGGTGTTGAGAGGAATGGAAGAGATAAAGATGTAAATGAAAGAAAAAATATTTCTCTCCTCTTTACTTGATAGAATCAGTTATTTTACATTTTCAAATTGTCTAACAAGAATTGAGCATAATCCGTTTTAAAAAAACCAAAAATATCTCTAGAATAAGCAACTAATTGAGCTAAAAAGTCTAAAACTAATCCCAAGCTGAATCACTTAACACCTAAGAGCATCCCCAATGGTTAAGATGTTAAAACATCTTAATTTTGGATCTTAATCTTTTTTAAAATTAAAATTTTGCTTTTTCAAAGTTAAGATAAGTTAAAAAAATATCTTAACTTATTTATGCTCCAATGGTTAAGAAGCAAAAAATTCTTAAGGGAAAAAATTTAAATTATTTATGTTCTAATGGTTTTTTTTTCTTTCCTTTTGTTTATTTGTGTACCCAATAAATACACCGCACATGTCCAATTCTTAAACTTAAGAAAATATATTAGTTAAGATATAAATCTTAGCTAATCTTAACTGTTTTTATTAAATTTAATCAGTTTATCAATTAAGATATAGACAAGATATCACTTATTTGAACCGATGGGGTTACTCTAATATGGTTAAATATTGAACTAAAAAGCAAAAGCCAAATCTACACTTATATTCAGAAACTATTGTTTTTTCTCTTTTCTTTTTCTTACTTTAAAATTTTGATTTCCGAAATCCTCTACAAAGATGAAAATGGTGGGTCCAATCACAGTCGGATTCTCTGTCAAATTGTATTATCTTCTCTCTCACACCAACACACTCACAACGACAAGAGATAGAGAGAGACAAAAGCAAAGAGAAGAAGTGAGATAAAGAGAGTTATATTCACCAAATAGACCAAACCCTCAAGTTAAATTCACACCAACAACTTTGATCATTACCACATTCTCTCTCTCTTTCTCTCTAGAGCTTCTAGCTTCTCTTTCAATGGCTAAAGACTTTGCCTCCAAGAGACACAATAGTTTCCACTGGACAAGAAAAGTCGGATCAGACGAAAACGACGACGTTTCTTCTCATAAACCTCTTCCTCATCACAACAACACTAAACCTTCTTCTTCTTCATCTTCATCTTCCTCTAATGTAATCACTCACAAAAAAAAGCTTCAATCTTTCGCCGTTTCTCGTCTCCGGTCAGTTATCGCTACTCTAAGCAGAGCACGACCCGGTAACCAAAACTCCGGGCTCGGGTCACGGGTCGTGGGTACACTTTTCGGGTCTCGTCGTGGTCACGTGCATTTCTCTATCCAGAAAGATCCTAATTCTCCACCGGCGTTTTTAATCGAACTCGCTACTCCGATTAGTGGGTTAGTCAAAGAAATGGCTTCAGGACTCGTTAGAATCGCTTTGGAGTGTGATAAGGGGAAAGAGGAAGAAGAAGGAGAAGAAAAAAACGGAACTTTACGTCACGGCGGAGGAGACAAGACGAAGACGACGACGACGGCGGCGGTTTCACGGCGGTTGGTGGAGGAGCCGATGTGGAGAACTTATTGTAACGGGAAAAAGTGTGGATTTGCTACGAGGAGAGAGTGTGGTGAGAAGGAGAAAAAGGTTTTGAAAGCTCTTGAGATGGTTTCAATGGGCGCCGGAGTCTTACCAGAGACGGAGGAGATAGGCGGTGGTGGCGGCGGCGGAGGAGATATAATGTATATGAGGGCGAAATTCGAGAGAATTGTTGGGTCGCGTGATTCAGAAGCCTTCTACATGATGAATCCTGATAGTAATGGAGCTCCTGAGCTTAGTATCTATCTACTCAGAATCTGATGAACAAGACGATGATCGATGAAGAAGAAGATGACTCAACAAAAGCCTCTTCGTCAAAAAAGGAAGGTTCATGGTTTAGTAAGATTTTCCGGTTTAATTACTTAATTAGTCGGTTAAGTGGTTAAGTAAGTCGATGTCTAATACTTAAAATCGAAAACGACGTATCTATTATTGCAAATTCGGATTAGATGTGAATGTGATCGATTAAATCGATTTCGTGTTAGATCAGTTTTTTTTTTTTTTGGGAGGGGTTTAGAGGTTTTTTAAAAGTTGGTATATGGGAT
>Ga0041059_1002564_pt1 | contig 13398 bp, 9 predicted proteins | sample AraColnosormetaG_FD_56232 | JGI IMG/M metagenome (GOLD analysis project Ga0041059, IMG submission 56232) | Arabidopsis roots microbial communities from North Carolina, USA - Col MF nosort | ecosystem: Host-associated > Plants > Roots > Unclassified | place: USA: North Carolina | collected 2013-09-02
CATGAAAGATCTCCATGACTCCATATTAAAAAAAAAAAAAAGGTCACATCCCTGTCTCATATTTATATATATATATTTGTATAAAATGTGAGAAGTTAACTTAAGTACTACGCTAATTTATGCAAAATTTGTGGCTCATGATCCCAGTTCTCCGACAAATATAAGTATTAACGTCATCTATATTTCACATCTGCTAACAAAAGACGACAAACTCCTTTTTAGAATGTGATTTAATTTATGGTGAACTTTGTACTAATTATATATACTTCTTTTTTTTGTTGCCAAAAATCGTGTTACTTTATTGTGTCCTTCTTGCAACATTAATAAGCAAGATTCGTGTGATATATCAGCCGAAGAGTTTTCTAAAAACTGCTCACTCATCTTACTTTTCATCGCGGGGTTCATACATTTTGACTGTAAATACTTACACTAACTAGATTGTATGATACGCATGTTTAAACTTCATATACCTGTTTTCTAAACCTTCAAATATTTTAGGGAATTTTATACAGATATATATATATATATATATGTAAAATTATTGTAGGTAATTAAATACTAAATTTTATAGCAAACTAGTGTAAATGTTATCTTTATTATCAAATATAATGCACGATGGGTCTGTTTTCAAAAACATTTGTTGGATTTTTTATTTTTTTTAATATGTGAGAAGCTAATAAATATAGATTTTGTTTCATTCTGTAGTTTGTAATTTGTAACAATGTATAGTGGTATAATGGTTGAGATATTATTTTTTATGTGAGTCTGGTAGGTTTGAGTCATCCTATTACGTTTTCATGCAAAATTGATAATCATGTACGCTTTAAATGATAGTATTAATCAACTTTTCTATCTATTTCGAAGATAAGTCTAAATTAACTTTGAAATTAATTAACCTCTTGGGTGCCATATATACTTATATAGTATATCCATTTGTATAACGCATTAACACACATACAAATGGACACACTTACAATATAATATAAAAGGATTTAAATTAAATAATTACTCGAAATCTTATTTATTATAATTTTTAAGCTTAATGGAATTGCATGCATGACGTTAAACCAAAAAAGGGTCAAAATATGAACCCTAACTAGATAGGATTGTAAATAATATATAAGAAACATAAAATAGATATATAATTATGCAACACCCTGATGGATCAACCTCCCAACGAGATTTTAAGCTTATATATATAAAGCACAACTAATCAATTTATATCTTAATTATCCATTAATCAAGCTCCTAATAACTGCGGCTTGTGGGCTATTAGGATCAATGGATTCCAGAAGCTGAGTCAATCGATCACTGAGGTCATCGGCTTCCTTGTTCAAGTTTCTTATGTAGTTGCAAGTCTCTTGTAACACTTTCGACGCTGATACCTACAAACAATTTTCACAATTGTACATTTTATAGTAAGGATTCAATATAAATATTCAAACAAGTCTTAGCTTGCTTTAACAACAACAGAAACAAGTCTTAGCTTGAAGTTATGATGCGTGTTAATAATGTAAGAAAATATATTGACGCTAGTTGCTTGACATACTACACTATGCATAGGTTAAAAGTTAAACCTAAAGCTTAAGATAAAATGCCCATACTTTATCAAAAAAATAAAAATGCTCATAACTTAACCAACACATTGTTTTGAAATTGAGAACAAATCTGATTGGTTGTGTGTACTATAAGAAAACGATGCTTCCATTTATAGAAACCAGCTTTTTCTTATTTTTCTAGAGTTCGTACTTTTCTTGTTATATAGAAACTAAGAAAACCAAATATAAAAATTAGTCGGTGCTGTACATAAATGTATTGAATTGATGGTCCGTGAAGCAATATAGTCGTCTCACATTCAATGTAGTTAATCAATAATAAAAGTAAAATTAACTAGAAGCTTAATGCTGAAGTTAGGGAAAATATGTTCCCCTCTCCTCAAAGTCCGGTTAATGGTCAAAAGTAATTTTAGAAACTTCAAAATGCAGTCTCCCACACGTACTTCTATGACTATAATGCACTATTCTAACATGTTGTATACTTGTATATGCGTGATTCTCTATTAAACATAATAGCTAACCCTAAATAAATATCATCAAAGTAAAACTTATGTGACTATGCCAAAACCTTGGTACATAGAAGAAACACAGTAACTTTTGAAAAGATTTACCGTGTTGGAACGACGGTTCTGGCGAATCTCCGGAATGGACTGTCGGAGCTTTGAGATGAGATCAGTGATCTGGTCATCGCTAATTCTTGATGATGAGCTTGCTTGTCTCGACCTTCTGCTAGAAGACATGTTTGATTTGAAAAAATATTCTTATATATATGTGAATCCAAGAAAAGGCTTTCTTCTCTTGATGGCTTTGTTTGTGCTTGTCGAAAGAAAGGGAGAAGAAAGAAGGAGAAGAAATGGTGTTATATAGAGAGCTAGGACCACTTCTAGATAGAGAGAGAGAGAGAGAGCGAGAGTAATACAAATAATCTTAAATAGGGGTGTTGGATATGCCGATGACAAGTGCACAAGAGAGAACAGTGGTTTAGAATTGGAGTCTTGGATACATGACACGTGAATTTACAAATTTATCAGATCGTGATGTATATATGTGTCTAATATTACTATTATTTGATGATTAATTTAAAGTTGATTTATAAAAAACTAGAGAAAAAGATACATAAGACAAAAAAAAAGTCTGTCTAACTTTTATCTATTTACTTTAAAAAAAGACAGCATATTTATCAACAATAAATACACCGAAGATAGATATATATCTTCTATTTTCTTATATTCAGAAAAAAAAAAAACCATCTTCTTCTCTTTTGAAAATTACATTAATCCAAAGTCTCCAACAAAATCTTGCTTTTCCTAAAAAGTTTCAAAAACTTTAGTAGAACTTAGTATCTATTACTGGAAATCTTTTTGCAATAATTTGTATTATGTACATTTAAAATCTTCTTATTATATTATTATATGAGTATTATAAGTATTGTCGATATTATAATGCTATTATATTTTTAATATTGTAGTATTTCAATGATGTAAATCTTTTCAAAGATTTATTTTTTGTTAATTAGTAACATTATAATATCTGTTATTTTTCGTCAATTAGGAATTCGCAAATGAATATCTAGATTGACAGAAAATACCAAACAATACTTTCACTTGGATACATTGATAATTTATCTCAAAACTTATAATTATTCTAGTCATTAAAATCTTTATATATATTGAGGTGAGACTTTGTGATAATCAGCTATAGTAGTTACAGTTCCTTAATAGCATGTCCTAGCTTTGCTTGAGCCTTGAGGTACGGTGAGAGTTTGTGAGAATGTATCATTATTTTTTAAGACCAAACGACAACTATCCAAAAGCTCGACTAATATGTCTTGTTAGATATGCTATGATCAAAGAGAAACTAATTTTTCAAGTGGGAAACGATTCTGATTTCAAGTACTGAAACAATGCAACATTAAAATATCACCACTCTATTTATCTTATTATACAAGCTAGTGTAAAGCTTGTCTATATACTCAAGATATACCTATATGAGTATATCATTATTTTATGATCGTTGTGATGCGTAAAACCAAGAAGATTTTGTGGTTCAGTTATATAGATACGGGTAAACAAAAACAATGGACTTAGGTCAATTTGAGGGAACGTACGGTATCTATCCTAGCCAATAGGGAGGGGCTAGTCTTACACTTTTAGTCCAAGCTCGATCACGTGTACCTCAATTGATAGTGTATATGCTTACGATATTTATTTATATGTAATGCCTAAGTGGAATTTCATCAATTGTCGAACCCAATATCTTTGAGCACTTGTTCTAAAAAACTTAGACAGGTGATTTCCAACTAACATTCGTCAATATGTAATTTTGTACAAATACTTTAATTTTAATTGTATCAGTGAGTTTCAATTTTTATTTAGGATTTATATAAATACTACATGGTAATGTTGTTTTGGTCATAAATAACAACAAACCATTTGCTAGATCTAAACACGTGATGATGATGATGAAGATGATGATATATGCAAAAGATATGAATGAATGATGATTAGTAGATGTATGATATGTATTAGAAAACAAGGAGATGGTGTGATAAATTGGACATTAAAGAAAAATGTTTGCTGATGAGCACACAAAGGTGGGACTATTTATGTTTTAATATTTTGAAGTTATAAATAAGAACCAGTTTAACCTCCCATGTGATGATAGGACACTCTTTCCCCCCTCTAATCAGGGAGCATCCCCATCCTTCACGCCCTCTCCCACATGACCTCTCGCTTTTCTTATCTCCATCGTTTTACTACGGTAGTGAGATAACAATTTTCAAAGAAAAATGTTTTTATAGTTAGAACATTTGCAAAAACCAGTGAGTTTAATTTATATCATAATTGTTCATACTAGTGTCGTCGATGTACCAGTACCACCGTTCAAAATTGATACATTAGAATGCATCTTTCAATAGGTGAAATATGTGGAACTAATTACCCATAATCCACAACTCTGCAGACAAATTTTATTTTTTTATTTTTTTTTTAAAACAAAATTTTATCCAAAGTCTATATAGTCAAACTAAATGATGCATGCATGTAAGAAATATCATATAACAAATAAGACAAAATAAAATTTAATACACAAGGACATAGTCAATCGACCCATTTTATCTATTTGTTTTGAAGTGAAAATTTGATAAATAAAAAACTGAAAATTTCATCATCTCAAGATACTTGAAATCTTATATCTGAGATAAGACGAGACCTAAAAAAATACTCAAAGAACCTTTTTTTCCAAAGAACTTACTTGAGCCAATACATTCATTGTCAAATATTTTCAAATCTCATGAAAATTAACAGTATCCAAAATAATGATATGATTTAATTCTGCGGCATCTTTAATCACAACTAATCAGGCACTTGTCTGCAGAGAGTAAAAAATCATTAATCTTCCCTCGTTCCATAAAAGAATATAAACGAGCATGTTGATACTATATCAATTGTCAAGACACTACTACTGCATACTATCCTAAGTCTCAAGGCACTGGATAAAATTATCCAAACTTTTGAGTACTGACGTGGCAAGTTGTGAATGGTCAGAAGAAAGATCGTTCTTAATCAATATCATAATTGTGATTGGCTCTTCTCAAGATTCGAGGACTAAATTGCATATCAAAAACTAGTAGCAAATAACTTATGAATGTTATTATCTTAAAATAATTGATAGATATGATAAAAGGCCAAATCATCAAAGAGAGGGACGGGTGTTCTTGGCAATGTAGACATTGATTGTGAATCCTTGTCTGCATCTGTTTGTATTCTAAATGTCTATCGAATATAAACCACCAAAATTTCTTCTTCATTTTTGTTTTCGTTCTTGATTTTCTGTCTCGAATTAAAATCGTAGGTTTCTCACTTTCTTGTAACCAACGACACACTTCTGTCATAATAATATGAAAAAATACCTTATGTCTCCAATTTCTATGTCTATTGTTTTGTGTTTGTGGTTCGTACTTATCACTTATGCTAATTATGTTTGGACTTTACACTATGCTCTTCAACACATGTGATAGCTTAATCAAATTCAATTTCCTCGGACAAAAGTAAAATGCCAACAAGCAAAAGAATTACAAATTTTTAACATATATATGAGCCACTTGCCTAATTAAACCACTTGCCTAATATGACTTCACATATATACAAAATTAAAAATGAGCCAACCCGTAAAATTCTCTATTTGGCCCACGAGATTTTTAACCTTTCAACCTCGTTGGTACGGCAGACTGAAGCCGACAGGTCAATTTTCTTTCACATACTAAAAATTAAAAGAACTTTATCAATACTAATCCTATCCATTGGTGGACTAATCCGGATTAATCCACAGACTTCAATCAGTTTCACACTAATTTTTGTTTATCCGTCTGGTTGTTCATCGCTTAGCATTAAATTAAAGATTATAAAGTCTTCAATATCTGAGTGAGTAAAACCCATAAAGCCACTCTCTCAAGTCTCAAGTCATAGAGCTACTAAAGCTATCATCAACTATCTTGGCCAGACTTGTCCATACACATCTTTCTTCGAGTAGCCTCGGTCCCATGACCATGGAACATCTGAAAATCACAATGCCAGTAAAAACGTTAATAACTTGAGAAAGAAAGAAGTTATATTTGCTGGATAATGAATAGGGAAAATACCTTCGGGTGAGTATGGCTTAGGAGGTAGTTGATAAGGAACTGGTAATGAGATTATCTCAGGCAAATCTCGGTCTCCTTGCCAGGTCATTGTCACTAGCTTACTCCTCTTCTCTACCTCGTCTTTCGTCTCTTGTTTTGCCTGTTGACAAAGCACAATTAAGAGGGAAAGATCACAGTTTGTGTCCGGGTTTACAGGTTTTGGAATTTTAGATCTTCTTACCTTCATAACACTCGGGTTGCTCTCAGTGCACGAAAATACACAACCCTGTGTTTTTATTGGAGATGGTAAAAACAAGACGCCCAACTAACAATATTACAGTCAATGGAATGTAGTTAGTGGTTACAAAGATCAGACTTTGATACATGAAAACACAGGTTTTGGAATTTTACCTCGTAGGAACGAATCATCAACTGTGAATTGTTCTTCTGAAGTGCTCCCCAGGCCGCTTTGCTAAGATTCGATGAGGTTAGTAAGAACCATCTGTGGAAGCAAAACAAGAACATTAATCACAAAAGGTACTAACAGAGCAACTACAGATTGAGACTTGATGAACTTTACGCAATCTTCTGGTCGTTGTAACGTGTGAACGTCTTTATATGTGGCATGGCACGACTGTTACATTAAAAAGGATCAGAATTGAGTAGTACTCATAAGTTGGATTTGTAAAGGTTTGGTTTTTCTAAATTACCCGCGAGCGCTATGATCCGCTTTCCATCTAGCCCAATACTTTTTCAAGAATGGTTTCTCCACGTTCTTCAATGGGCTCGGAATTGCATTGCCAGCAGCATAACCCTTTGGTTTGAAGATTTCACGGTTCAGAAGAAAAATCAATAATCTATATAAGAAAAGATGTAATCATTGTGCGGATAACCTCTAAAGAACATCTGACGTCTTCTACTGTAGGCCATATTATCAACGAATCCCCGGGACCGAGAGGAGTTTTGTCCTCTGTTATACCAGAAGACAAAGAATTTCCAAACTCAGCCAACCACTTCTCGTCTAAAGAACCAAGTGAAGAAAACTGCAATACGGAATAATTATAGAAGAAGACTTTTTTACAAGTAATACAATTGCAAAAAGAGAACTTGGAATGGAACATTACCTGATAGATTAGCGGGGATCTGCGGAACTCTCTATCGAAAATGCATTCTTGAAGAATAGTCCGTAGCTTCATGTGTCCCCATTTGTTCAAGTTAAAACCAGTGTGGTATCCAGGGACTGAAGCAATTAGTCGAACCTTAAAATTTGTTGCATATTATTAGTACACAAATAAGTATATAAATCAACCAAAAGAGTTTAGAGAAATAGAAAGTACCGTAGCATCAGAATAATCAAACTTTTTGAAGAAGGCTGCATTGATCTTGACATTACCACGGCCAGGTAAGTTTGCAGTAAACTCAGGCCACTTAAGAACATTGAGGTAATCAATGAGATCACCTTCGAATCCACAACCTTTAGGTGGATCTTTGTCATCATCTTTCCAAGGAAAATCTTGCATCCACAAACCTTGGCTTTTGTTATTCCAATCAACATGGATCAGATTCGCGGTGTGTACTACAACTCTCACCCCTCGAGGATAGACAAGAAATATAGCCTTCGAATGGTGTGTCCCGAATGAAATAGGTAACCGAGGCTTATGAAGAATCCAATTAGCTGGCTTCTTCCTCTGTTAAACAAAACAAATATTGGAGATTTTTAGTCTACCATAAACATCAATCAAAAGAAATGAGCAAAAACTGTCATAACAAACCTGAATATACTCTTGCCTACCATCACCTTCTCCATGAATAACCATAACCTGGGGAATGTTGGCCAGTTTTGGGCAAGCTACAAAAGGATATATGCAAATTACCAACTTCAGCTAACAGACTCGAGAAAATCGAAAAACAACACCCCCATGAATGTAAACAAAAGAACTAATCATTTGGACAAACTCAACACAGAAGATTATGAGAAAACTCACCTGACATCAACCAGTCTATATCAACCATATAATTCGATAAGATCGCAGCAACAACGTCTCCCTGTCATTTACAAATACAATCTTTAGCAATGATATCTGAACAAAACAAATGAAATAATATGCTTAGCATGAGACTAACCTCAATGACATCATTAATGGAAACACAAGAAGTATTAGCCCAATCAGGCAATGCATCAACACTCAAAAGCCGAAATGTTGAAGGTAGTTTCTCATTAGGTGGACAAAAACGACGAATGGCCTCTACATCGTCTTCAGCCTAAAACAGTTCCATCACATCAAACAAAGCCTCAAAGAAACAACAAAAAAAGCAACATTCTTTGGTTAAGCCAAATAAGTTACCTTTCGAGCTTTCTTAGCAGCTCTTCCATTGAGCAAAACTAGCTTGAAGAAATGGTGACCAGGGATCAATTCAATAAGATCATCATTACATACTGAAACCTCTTCACTAGGTTTCACTTTCTTTCTCTCTCCGTCACCGGAAGACCTAATAACAACCGGATTTGTTCCGTCCTACCCAAAAGACACAAACTTGACATGATTCAATTCGATAAGAAGCCAAAGTTATAATTTTTAATGTTGTTATAGTTATTACCACTGACAACGAAGCTGAGCCAGAAGTGGAAACGATAATGGTGATGTGTTTGCGACTGAGACGCTTATCGACGATTGAAACGTTGCCACGGCCAATGATGTTTGGACCTTCGGATAAAGTTATCCTTGGAGATGAATTGTCTTCCTTTAAATCTGCTTTCAATGGAATCAAATAAGCAACCTGCAACAGATACATAAATCAGAGCAAGACATCGAATTTTCTGTAATTGGAAGAAACGGAAATTAGGGTTTTGTTTTGAATTACCTGAGAGTGAGCCATTAAGGAAGACAAGTGTCTGAGGTTGAATTGAACCAAGGAAGAAGAAGAAGATGCAAAACGCTGCGTTTCAGTGAACTAACTAGCGAAAATTTTGGGATGTTTCAATGGAGAATAATGGGCAAGAAATTCATAGTAACGGTAACGGTTCTCCACGCCGGCGGCGACAATCAGACAACCGCATCATCATCAGCCGATGGGTCTTTGGCTTGTGAAGTTGTACAATATATTAATTTAAGAAACATTGTCATCAAAGTCTGGGTGGTGTAGTCGGTTATCACGCTAGTCTCACACACTAGAGGTCCCCGGTTCGAACCCGGGCTCAGACATTTTTTTTTCTTCATTTTTTTCAATTGACACGTGTCCGAACCTTGCCCAAAAATAATAGTATGATTAACATATTTTATCTTCCCATTACGTTGAAATGTTACAATCGAATATTCGAATGAGTGTGATTGGAATTGGATGAACATGCAGATTGTTACGTGGACAAAATAATTGTGATCAAGTCCAAAGATTAAACAATGTAGTTTAACTCCAAAGAGTTTGTAAGATAAAGGATATTGATTATATTATGTTAATCAAATTTTTAAGATGTATTATTTTGTTCTCCTACCGTATTATTGTCACTTTTCAGTTGCGAAGTCAAATGTCACAAGCAATATTGTTCATTGTTAATCCTCCTACCTACCAGTCATTGTCTACGTGTAAATTAGATAGCTATGGACGGCTTGTGTTCCATTCTAATTGTTATACGTATAATATAGTTTTTTCTTGTGGTTTACTTGTCGATTTCAAGTTAGTTATCGACAAATTACCATTATTCGTTATCAAGTGTTTTCTTATTCGTTACAACACCTAGTTGACGAAAAGATCTGAATATTGCCAAATTTCAAAAACTTATTAAGTTTGTGTTGGTTATTTTTTTCATTGTTTAAAATCATTGGCACCCTTTTTCTGGTGTAAATAGTAATAAACATCAACGAAGACGATAAGCCATAAACAAAGGACAGCTATATATATTCCACAAACAACAATATAAAATTCAACAAATTTACAAAAAATTCCTATATCTTTGTCTTTAAAATTCAATGATGTAACCACGAACACTTTGTATTTTTGTATTTCAACCTTAAACTATAGTACTAACAAGTTCCGTGACATTATTACATAAGCACGTTAGTATAAATAACAACAACAATATTAACTCAATTAGTATCATCGATCATCTGTCAAAAAGAGGAGCTAATAATAATATGGCTGCTTTGAAGATGACTATCTCTTGTTTCTTGTTTCTTCAAGTAATATATTGCTTGCTCTCTTCATTTGCTCCAACAAATGTGCAAGGATTGAAAGTTGGATTCTACGACAAGGCATGCCCCAAAGCCGAGCTTATTGTCAAAAAGTCTGTCTTCGAGGCTGTGAAGAATGATCGGACAATTGCAGCTCCTTTGCTCAGGATGTTCTTCCACGATTGCTTCGTTAGGGTAATGTCCTTTCTTGACATCCTGAATTTTCCTTTTAGTCTTTTTGACACCTTGTGATCTAATGATTGAATCATGATGTTTTAGGGATGCGAAGGGTCGGTATTGCTAGAGCTAAAGAACAAAAAAGATGAGAAAAACTCAATTCCTAACCTCACCCTTCGAGGATTTGAGATCATAGACAATGTCAAGGCAGCTCTAGAAAAGGAGTGTCCGGGCATTGTTTCTTGCTCTGATGTATTGGCTCTTGTCGCTAGAGACGCAATGGTTGCGGTAAGTATAAATTCTTACTATCATGTGATCTAATATTTGGTCAGAGCTCACGGTGTCTTTATTACACGCTCCTTGTATTTATTACTACAAAGTTCACATGGCGATTATAGACATCATAAATAGGGTTGGGCGTATTCTTCTATTTTTTTGATGCTACAAAATGCACTTGACTTAAATTTTCAAGAGACTAGTTCAGCTTTCTATCTGAGATTTTCTGACTAATATATTAAAGAAAATATATCCATAAAAAAAATTATGTATTATATGTTGTGTTGAACTTTTAACATCATGTATTTTATGATAACCAATCAATATATGTTCAGCTCAATGGACCGTCGTGGGAGGTTGAAACGGGACGAAGAGACGGTCTGGTTACAAACATCACTGAGGCCTTATTAAACTTACCATCACCATTTAATAATATCAGTAGCCTTATCACTCAATTCCAGTCCAAAGGCCTCGACAAGAAAGACCTCGTTGTGCTTTCAGGTATGTTATGGAATCAGAAAATTCTTTAAATTATACTTGAACGATGCATCAAATAATTAAAGGGCAGTGTTCTTTGAACAAATGTTTTTCTCTTTTTTCCAAGCATTGTTTGGCTATTTTGGACTAGCAACTAACAATAATACTCTTTCTTCTACATATTTTCTATATTACTCTCTGGCTTCGGATCACTAGTTGTAAAATAATAAAAATAAAATCATTCTCATATAATTTGTATATTATTTACATTTTGATAGGTGGGCACACAATTGGGAATGGACATTGTCCACAGATCACAAACCGTCTCTACAACTTCACCGGAAAAGGAGATAGTGACCCGAACTTAGACACGGAATACGCAGTCAAACTCAGAGGAAAATGCAAGCCAACTGATACCACAACGGCTCTAGAAATGGATCCAGGAAGCTTTAAAACGTTCGATGAAAGTTACTTCAAGCTTGTGTCTCAAAGAAGAGGATTGTTTCAATCTGATGCAGCTCTTTTAGACAATCAAGAAACTAAGTCTTATGTTCTCAAGAGTTTGAATAGTGATGGGTCTACTTTCTTTAAAGACTTTGGTGTCTCCATGGTAAAAATGGGTCGGATTGGAGTTTTAACGGGTCAGGTTGGGGAAGTTCGCAAGAAGTGCAGAATGGTTAATTAAGTATATTTTATATAGATATGTCTGTGAGATTGTTTTATGATTATGTATGTGTTTTTCCCTAAGAATATTGTGTGGAGTTATATGTATTGTACAATGGAATGTTAAATTGTAAAATATGTCATGTTTTATTTATCACAAAAGAAAAAATTCGATTACGATTTTATTTCTTAATATATAGTTTATATTTTGCTTTAATATATATTTCTTTTTTGTTTTGGGCTTATCTGATCTACACTCACTATATACATTAAATATATCAAGATTAAAAATTGTAGTTTTTGGAAATTCAATAGATTTTAAAAAGCATCCTAAATTACCTTTCCATTTTGTAGTAAACAATTTTGTTGGCTTATATCATTTAGTGGCAAACCATCAGTAAAGTTTAAACTTTACAAGGACTATGATATTTTTGACTCGTAAATTAGTTTTTATTAGTCGATCTTATCTTCAATGTCACAAGTATTTATTAAGAATTAAAACTCTAATGAGGTGGCAATAATTATGGATTTTTAATGTTATGAGTCTACATCATTTCAAATTTGTGCCATATACAAATACACATGTGTATGTATGTAGTTTGCTAAATGATACATAGAGAGTGGTCATATAAGGTAAACAAAAAGTGGAGCATAAAGTTTCATAAGCTCATATATACAGATTCACGGTTTATATACACATGACTTTTATCACCATAAAAAACAAAAAAAGCTTTCTCTCACTCTCTAAACAAGGATCTTCCAAAAACAAAACGAAACGAAACAACAATAAAAAAAAGTTCAAAGCAACCAAAAAAAAACAGAGAAATTGAAAGAAGACATATCACCTGCACAAACTAGTGTAAATGAGATCAAATTCATATAAGTTTAGTGTAATTTGTTGGATCGATATATACATCGAGAAACAAACCTTGATCGATTTTGGATCTGTGAATCATCATCACTGAGTCTGAACAACGTTAACGGATCTCCCTTTTCCACTAAGTGGCGAACAAGGCAAATTCTGACGCGAGATCAGGAACAGATTAAAACGACGTGGACGAAGATATCGTCGATCCTCTGGATTCGTCACTTTGTCTTCAACAAGAACACAGAGATCCTCTTCCCTAATCTTCAATACCTGGTTATGTACTTTCTCTTTAGCCGTGATCCAACGTCCGACGGATCTCGGAGACTCTGTCTCAGCTTCCGATGATCCGCTACTCTCTGTTTCAACTTCCTCAACCATCTTCCTAGCTATCGCTTCCATCTCCGGCCACGATTCAGCTTCTCTTCCACCCATCGTCATCATCGTTTATATAAAGAGAGATTTGTGAGTAACAAAAATTCGAATTTCGAAATTTGAAAAGTTATTGTCCAGTGTGAAAGACATGTGAAACGGAGCTTACTTATTTATATATATATATATATATATATATATATATATATACCAGTGTGGTGGCCATAG
>Ga0041059_1002565_pt1 | contig 13394 bp, 5 predicted proteins | sample AraColnosormetaG_FD_56232 | JGI IMG/M metagenome (GOLD analysis project Ga0041059, IMG submission 56232) | Arabidopsis roots microbial communities from North Carolina, USA - Col MF nosort | ecosystem: Host-associated > Plants > Roots > Unclassified | place: USA: North Carolina | collected 2013-09-02
AAAAAAAAAAAAAAANAAAAAAAAAAAAAAACTTGAACCATAACATAACAATCAAATGATAGTACACTGAAAACAATCAAAATAATAAATTTGTGGAAAACTCGAAAAATAATATCTCTAAACTTTGCTTATATGGTACGAACATTCCGAAGATAAATATTGTCTCCAATGGGTTAGCATTTAACACTCTCTGTCTTTGCTGCCAACAGTTAAACCTATATTGTTTTAAAATTGCAGTAAAAAAGTTAAAACACTAGTTTCAACAGAGATCTCCATAAATCTCAATAATCCAATTAACAAAAGGATTTGCATAAGTGACGAGAAACGTATATTGGAAAGGTAATCTAGACTATTGTCATAGCGAGTAGTTATTATTATTCGGTTAATGTTGATTGCTTCACATCAAAGAGAATATCTCTGAATAAAGAGGTTTGCATTGAAGTCCACAAACAATTTGATATCATGAAATCCCAAAGTTTATTGCAGCCTCTCTCGAGACTAGTGAATCCACGTGGCAAGGACACACATAGTTTCATTTCTTACATGGCCTACATGCACACTGCACAGGTCAGTGTATGAGACGAATAGCAAACCAAAGTGTATGGGCCGGGTCGGATCAACATGCGTAACGGACGAGCTATAGTAACATATTTAGACTTAACTTCGTCATTGACGATTTGTATATTATTGTAAAAGACAAACGAAATTAACGTCTTCTACATTTATAGAACGTTACGTTCGTGGCCGGTTACTAAAAATCGCTATGTGGTGGAAATTAAAACCCTTCTGCGAAAGGAAAAAATAAATAAAACAGCAATTTAATGAAAGTTTTGTTTTATATCATCTAAGGTAGTTGTTGCCCTTCAAAAGTTGCATTTTAAAGATTGGGTTCGAAATTTGTATGGAAGAGGCTTCAATCTCATCGAAAATATATTTGGGTTCGATCTATGATTCCATCGGTTAACCAAATAGTAATAAAAAGGTTTTTGGGGGTATATGAGTGTATTTTATGCAAACGTGATAACTAATTGTGTTTATGATATTAATATAAACTAATTTTCATTTAATGTTTTGAGTTTATGATTGTTATCAGACAGATATGATACGATATTATACAGATAGCGACAATTGATGATATTCATATCACACTATCTAACAAAATCTGGTTTGGTGTATTTGAGGTAAGAGTAAGATAGAAATTGCATGAATCTTTGACCGTGTGAGAGCTGAGATTCTCAAATCCAAAAGATTTTATCTGTATAAAGATTAAAGACACTTCTAAAACTACGTCCTTGGAGTTCCGAGAGATTTGCATGGGGTATGTGAAAAAAAGAAGACTTGTAATGCACTTTTTGTAAGAATTTGTCTTACATGATTGTATACACAAACAATACAAAATAAAAGACTAACCACAAATCATCAAGTAACAAAATAATAAACTATTAGTCACCGAGAGAAAATTGAGATAATTAGCAAGTGTGTTTAATTAAAACACTATAAATCACACTGTTAATGGGTTGTCATTCCTAAAATCCCGATAAAAGTCGGCGTGGAGAATCTCATATTCATCTGATACAGTCTAGCTTTGGCCACTGTCACAACACTTCAAGTGTGTTTATTCTATTGACTAAATTAATGTAAGAAATTAGAAAATCCTAATCATAGCTTATGTTTGAGCTAACTTTGACATAAAGTGTCGGTTTCTGCAATTATTACACCAAGATTCTCGTTAACCGTCATTTTCGTTTTTGTCGGCGTCTTGAGATTTTTATTATTTGCAAACTGCCACTTGAAGTGATCTGGTACGATGCAGGAAACTGCAAACACTAGTCTTAATTTTGACCGTTGGATTGGAACTCCAGTCGTTTATTCATGTTCATCGGACGGATAGTGTAGGTTACTTGAGTTTGGTTGAGTTGCGATTGACACATGATAAACATTAGTATAAGTACATGAACTATTTTTGACTCGGAACGTTCTTGACGATTATTGACTCGTTCACTAATTTTATTTTGATATTTAATCGACGTCATATCTTTCTCGTTTTACCAACAAAGAAAAAAAGATATATCTTTCTTGATATTATTTCGAGAAATACTTCAACTTCTTTTTCTTCTGTCCTGATAAATAATATAATATATTTTACTTACAAATCTCTTTCGTCTATAGTTGCCAAAAAAAAAAATTGCTTTTGTTGGTTAACACTCTGAATACTTGTGCTCAGATCATATATATATATATATAGTACCACGTACAAGTTATTAAATTATATATGTATAGTTACAAAATACAACCATAATCAATCTCGGGGTTATAAGAAAACGACAATAATGAATCAGGCGTTAATAATTATTATATATACGTCTACTTTTCAAAACTTTTTTACCATCACTCCTCATTTGGAACACACAAAACTCTGGAATAATGAAATCTATACATAATTTAGCTGTGGATCAGAAGTATGATAAAAATAATATTAGTTGGTTGATTAAAAAAGAAAAACTTTGAGATCTACCACGTGTTTGACAGGTTGACAAGCGAAGCTTGTATACTATTTCCAGTACGTGGAATGTATTATGTATTAAATTCGATAATCAGATGAGATATGCTCTACGAAAATGTGTGAATTCAAGTACAATAAATTGTCAATAGATGATACTATATAACTGATTTATTATACCTAACAAGTGGATACATGCGACCCATTTTGACAGTTTAGAACCAGCCAGACATGAGAAGCTTCGATCCATAATTTTCTGACGGGTTAATTAATCATATAAATGCTAGTATTCTTTTTTACTTTAGTGAACACAAGAATATTCTGGATGAAATATCCAGTTTTTTTTTTAGTATAACAAGCAATTAAAATCTTAAATGATTTAATTAAAATTTGATATACAAGAATAACTGGAAAAAAAATTGCCATTATAGATTGTATACTTTACACGCTGGTCTATATCAACATTTAAGTCGAGGATATCTCGAAGTCAAGATAATTCAGGCTTAATACGAATGGACATTTGATGATATTATAGGATATTGATGAGCCGAAATGATCATTTTGGACCAAACCGATAGGATCAAAACTTATTATTTTTGTTTTGTTTTTGGCGACCTGCATATCTATCTTCGACCAGCCGACCATGAGCTATTTTGGATGAGGTCTTACAAAAAAAACAGAACCAATCAATCACAATATCTTAGATCATAATTTAGGAGTTTATATAAAAGACCCTTATATAATTAGTTAATCGATAAACGTGTAAAATTATTTGTGGTCTGTGAGAGAGAGCATGAATATGATGGAAGCAAAGAAGAAAATAATTAAAAGCAAAGCGTAGGAGGGTTGTTTGTTTTGCTTGAAACTATAAAATCCGATGATAGTTTTGGAAATGATCGAAAGTGAAAAGTTGGCTATTTCTTTGGTTTCTGAAGTCTATTTTTGACATTCTTTGTTGGTACATTATAATAAAACAGAAAAGGCACACTTGGCTATCCACATATATCGAAGGACGCCGCTTTCTACCTACAAATTTTTATTTTTGGTCAAGACTACAATTTTATTTATTAAGCTATTTCATTTTATTTACTTTTCTTTATTTATTTTTAAATTGTTTATTTTATTGTTAAAAGTTTATTTCTAATCGTAATTGCAAAAAAGAGTTGTCCTTTTCTTCCTCTTTTGCTGATCAGATCATAAACCATTAAATGATTCCGATTTTCACATATGAAAACAGTTCTTTTAAAATTATCCATATAGGATTGAGAAATCACATAAATGTTTAATATGCAATTGGTAACGCGAACGGATTAATGTTTATGTTTTTCTTTTTTTGCCTCAAGTGTTTATGTTTTACAACTATATTTTTGAAAATTATAGTCACTTTTCATATTTGTTTAAGAACTATTACATATAAACACGTACGAAAGCAAGACATGATGTTTTGTTCTAATGCTTTGAGCTAATTACTTTTCAGCCAACAAAACAATGCCCTTAAAAAGAAAGAAAAATATACTTTCTCGATATGTCTCGTCTTCCACTATTGTCCGGTGCTGTACTCTTGTAATGGACTAGATCGTGTGTCAATTCAGACCGAAAGCCATGCATTTTGTTTTAAGTCTAAAGATTTCTTGATATAATAATTTCAGATTCTTAATTCCTGACAGAAGAAACAAACACAAATGCAGTTAGTGCATAGCGAATTTAAAACAAAAGAATCAATGCTTTATCAGAATAATTATAATAGTTAACTCTAAATTTAATAAATGGATAATATGAAAAAACGACTGTAAAAAATTGAATAATTTTCATATACAAAAACTCTTTTTTCACTGAATTTATCATTATATAAAACAAAGAAAAAAATGAAACCGCATCGCACACCCTTTTTGTATAATAAATAATAAATTAACATTATGAAGGTTTGATTTTTTTAACTATGCTCACCAACTCACCATCAAGAAAATCGTCAACCGTTTAAGATCACAGAAATGTAAAAACAGTAAACACATATACTCACCTCAACATTGTTAGTGTAGATTTTTTCTAAAGAAATCTTAAAGGAGTTCAATCCACCAATTGTGGCCATAGTGTTTAAACCTCATCCATCGAATCAGCTATTGTTACATATCCGAATTTAACATCCCTCGTCAAGGAAATTAGAAGACCAATATACAAGTTATAGACAAATTGAACATGACAGTAGACCTACATGTCAAGAGACGTGAAATATACATACATTATATACATATGTATGTCGAGAATAAATAAAATCATATTGTGCTATGTATGAAGTTTTTAAAATTCGCATTTTATGCGTGCATCCACGCATAATCGGATGTGGGGGTGACCTTTGAAATGCCACAACTTTGCGCGGCCTTGATTTATCTCACGCGGGACATAAATTTAAAATTCCCATATAAATTAGATAGAAATTTCATATTCTCTTATAATTTATACATTATCACAACATAAGTCAAACCTTTGACAAGACCTTCGTTGGTACATATACTATTTGTATAATTATTATAAGTAGCATATAAGGTTGGTTCATGTACCGCAGACTAAATGCATGTAACATACTTTGAACCAAGGCAGTGTTCGTCATATTCATTTTATTCTTCACTTCTACATCAAATTATACAGCTTAAATAAAAATTATCCCATTCTTATGATTTCTTTCCCAAATTCCGTTTTTCGAGCTATGTTCATTCATCAGCGTAATGATTTCTCTCCAAATGTCGTGGTGTTATTAAAAAGAAAGTTAATCAACTCTATACGAATCATTTGAAATGGGACATTTTGATAATTGGTATGTCGTCCATGCCAAGTAAATGGAGGTTTTATGAAGAAAGTCAAAACACACAACAAATTTATGTGGTTCATCAACGGGATGTTGATTACGTACGCATACAAATAGATAATGGTTTACTGTATATAGATCCCAATATATAATTTCAATAACTCAAATAGATATATAATTTCAACCGAAAACAACGGTCCATAATGAATGATCTCAGCGAGAGTTCAGTTTAAACATGATTGTTGCACTATAAAATTAAGTAATGTATCAGGTACTGACCTGCCATGCACTCTGCATCTTTTAGGTTCACGGGTGATTAAAATCAGTATTGTCATTCTTGATAATTAAGACACAAGAATTTTCTATATTGAAACCCATTGTCATATAAGTGCATTGAACCCAAACCTAAATTGGTGACAAAAAGAAAGAATCCAACCCTCAAGTAACTAGCTAGTATTTTTTTTTACCAAAAAATATGTTCAGGACAGCTGACATTATATTTACATATAAGTGTATTATTCTAATAAATGCCCATGATTAAAAAAATATAAGCATAACCACCACTACTACTATATGAGGGATTATAAAGAAAAACTAATGCCAGCTGAGTCACGTATAAACAATTAAATGATTAAATAAAATTTTAAAAAGCTATACCTAAGATAAAAGTAATGATATATTTTCAATAACATAATTAATAATTCTTTTTTCAACTATATATTTCAGTTTTTGTATTATATTTATAGACAAGACAAAGTCTATATTAGACAGACTTTTACGTATGTACGTCTCTCCGTATGCCTGTCGTTTGTTTTGTCTTTTGCACCTGCACGAAACAATATGGAGACGTCTCAACAATCTAGCTTGTATTTAAACTACTTACAATTACTAATCCATGTAGCATGAAAATAACTTGTCCGAATCGTTAGGTTTAAAACAGCCGGGACCATGCATGTCATAGTTTGAATAGAGATCATGTGATAATATATCACGGGACCATATATGAATGGGTGGCTCTTTTGGTTACACATATTATCAAAGAGCGTTTTAAGAATTATTTTGGTCTAAAATATGATGTCGATCGTATTGAAAAGTCGAGTGCCCATCCCTAATTCATAAATATAGTTGTAGCTAGTCGTCGAGTATGTGTTTTCTCCGTGTTATGTTTAGTCCGTCTCATAAAATCATGAGAATTATTGCAAATTATCGTAAATTTTCAGGTTTTAAATAAATGTAACCCACAACTACTATGAAAATGATTCGAATATTAATTTATCGGTTAGCACTAATACGTATGATACTACGTCAATGTATAAATAAAGAGAAAAGGCAAAGGCTATGGAGACCAATAACCATAGAGTGAAGGTGGGTGAAGTGGAATGATAAGTTAGATTACTGTGAACAATGTATGCAAGTTGTTCACTTACATCACAAGTGCATGCACGTCTTTAATGTTGACCCATCTACACACCGGCCTACACATATTCTTCTCAAGTTTGATATGTACATGTACTGGTACGGTCGTATATGTCTGTATAACATCGTATGTAGTACGTATGTTGACAGAGAAACAGGCGTATACATTTGCTATCAAAATCCATTCCACAAAAACTCCCCTCATGTTTTTACAACACAAACTAAAATAATCAAGTTTTTAACCACAAAAACTTCAAATACTCGTTCGGATTCAGCGAAATCAGTTTAATGTATTCCGATACATAAACCGTAGCTCTAATTTAGCTTATCAGAAAGACAAAAAAACGGGTAAAAAAATTGATTGTGTTAGTTGTGTAGTGAAAGCAGGAAATGAAAAAATTGCTGAATGATTTCAATCGCAAATGTTGTGTAATATTTAGATATTAACTTCCAATAGTGTCTATTATATGCCAAAGTTAGCATTATTATATGCAACCGCAAATCGCAAATTGTTTACAATTTAGAAGTTAGTTTCCAATAGTGTCTATTAAGCCTGTTTTGTAAGATCCTACATAGGCCAATCGCAATACGGCAAAAGAGAAAGCAGTAATTCTAGGCTTCTATACTCTTTCAATGTAACATAGCTAATAGAGAGAGACCATGATCCAAAATTCTGAGCATAAATATCTCCAGTGATAAAGATTAGGCGCAACAAGTGGCAAATAAAAAAAGAACAAAGCTCATTTATATGTATATTGTTTAAAATTAGGCACACCAACTAAAAATCCCTTTTAAAGACCTTAATTCACGAAACAGAGCATTTTGTCTTTCTTAAACTTGCAATTTAGGAACACTACAACAAGAAGCTGATTCTTACATAAACTTGTTAAAAGAAAATTCGAAACCAAAAAAGCAGCATTCCCCATTTTTAGCAAAACCTTGTGTTTCCAAGCTTATTATAGCATTTGAGCAGCTGTGTTTAGCTTCTCCGCTAGACTCAACTGTGTCCTTGTTATGCTTGATAGGTACAACAGAAGCAATTGGTCCTGAAATAACAGAAGAAACAACCATTAGTTTTTTACAAAGTGTTTTGCTTTGGCTTGAAATTTACAATCTTTTACCTGGAGACTATCATTCACGAGGTTATCGAAGACTTGTGGAGGTAACTTGGGAAGGGAGGCTACTGCATCTGCAATGAATCGTCCAATGTTGTTGTCTGGAGCTATTTGACCTCCCTGGGAAATTTCATTAAAACTCTGTATCAAAGATCATGTATCTATGGTCGATAATAGACAGTCAAGGATATCATAAGCTTACCACGACACTGTCAACATATTTGTAGACATCGTTGATTAGAGTTAACAGCCTCTCCATTGTTAACTCCATTCCTTCCAAGTCATTTGGGAGTTTGTCAACAGATGTTGCCTTAAGTACATCGACTGTGGATCAAAATGATGTTTTTAAATCAGTCACAATCATTAATCTACTGAACAGACACAACCAAAGATCATCTATTCCCGTTGGTTCATTCACAATCATTAGGGAAACAATCTCTAGATACTGAATCAACCATGCAGAAACTGAACTACTTAGACAATTGAGGAATGAGGACTGTTATGTATTTTGAATATAGAATTGGTTACTAATAAAAGGATAGAATACTCACATCCGACTCTCTCAGCATCAACCATGCGGAGATCAACAGGAATCTCTTGAAAATGTGCAACGAGTTGTCGATCACCGAGTGAGAGGTTTGAAGAGACAAAAGCTTTGATAGTACCCTCACCATTAGTAAACCCAGTATCCACAGTTAGGTGAATTGGGTTGGGTACTTCTCTAGCATAGAAATCATGAATCAGCGAACTACCGCCATTAACCCCAGCACCAGTTGAATACCTGCAAATCAATAAACTTGTTCAATCAACTATTCCAAAATGAGAAACTACCTAATGCAGTGTTCCAACACAGCTACAAGAATCATGTGACAAAGATATGAGACTAATCATGAGAGTATAAGAGAATAAGAGTGGGAAACGAGAAGTACCAGCCGACAATAGTTTCCTTTGAATTCACCTTAAGGTGTGAAGCTAACATATTGTGGTGGTAATCAATATCCACAGCAACCTGCATCCATATCAAACCATAACCCTCAAAACTTATCACAAGTCACAACCTTGGGGTATGAAGCTAACACTACTCCTATAAACATTCACATCCTAACAAGCAAATCTTCAGCTACGAAAGATCTAGGATCTCCAACGATAGAGAATCGAGAGAGAGGAGAAATTTAGAGATCAAAATTTCGAACCTGATCGGATGATTCATTGTGAGGGACGGCGTATGAATTGCGGATATCGACGGTTCCGTCAGGTAAGATAGATCCGAGGAGAGTTCCGATGACTCGTTCAGCTGAGTCAGGACGTCTCACGAAGCAATCACAGACGTTAAAGATAACGAGAGGGTGGATCCTCGCCGTGAGTACAGAGGTTGTAGCGGACGCCGTTGATGACGGAGACACAAATTGCAAGATGGTGTGCTCGCTCGTCGCCGCCATGGTTAAGATTCTGAGAAGGGGTAAAAGGCGCGAGAGAGTGGAGATTTAGGGTTTCCGATGTGAGCGTCAGAGGAAGGTAGGAGAAGGCATCAATGATACAGAAGATAGGTTATGTGCCAGTGGGCCTACAAACAGGCCCATTAAATGTTTTTCTTGGACTAATGAATGAATACTCATTCAAACACTTCCCTTCTTTCTCTTAATGAAATTTGTTGAACACAAAAAACAGAGAAAGGCAATGTCGTTTTATACATCGGTTTGGTTACTCATCGTCGGTTTGGGTTTTTTATAACGTTTTTGTGTGTGTGTTTATCATTGAATTTTGAATATTATACACTGTGAAAGTGAAATTGTGTTTTTCTCATAATTTAACATCTACAAAGGATAGGTGTGAAATTGTGTTTTTCTCATACACTAACATCTACGAAGGATAGGTGGTGATTTGTTGACGATTAGTCAGAGCATATAGATTAGTCGTTACTCGTTAGTAGACCACCCATATTTGAATTACGACTTGTGGATAATTCAAAGTATGGATTACGATATTCGTAAATGTTATCGTTTGTTAAAAAATCTCATAAATCATATAAAAATGAATTTGTATTCAAATATGGATCGTCAAATGTTCCAAAAATTTCACTATCTTACAAACTAAATTAAACCAAACCACCAATTTAAATTTATATTAAATAATTATACCAGCAGAAATTAAAATTTAATCATCCCAAATGACTCCAAAACTCTCCCAGAAACGTCTTTGCCGCGTCAAGGCTCGGGAAATACGTCGGCTCCATAAATATCTGACTCAGTGAGTCACACGACTCTTGACTCGCCGTCGCGTTCATCTCCGCACTTCCCATCATAGCCGCCACTAACTGCCTATACCCAAAGAAGAAACTCTTCGCCGCCGCTTCCACCGCTTGCATCCCCTGAAGCAAATGAATCTTATCGCACTCTGTCTTCCTCGCGTAAAGCTTCATCGCCGCCTCTTGTAATCTTGGTCCTCCGGTTGGATCTACCTCAACCGCCAAGACCGCCGGTACTTTCTGTCTCAGATCTTTCGACATCTTCATCATCTCCACTAATCCTTTAGATCTGAAACAAAACGCATCGTTTTTACCCGTCGATTTGATCTGTAACTGTTTCTTCAATTTCAAAAAATCTTCCGGATCCATCAACATATGAAGATCTTCAATCTCCGCTAAAATTTTCCAGATCTTCTCCAGCAAGTAAACATCGTTTGAAGCTTTTCCGAATTTCTCTTCTTCGATACTTGAGACGATTCGATTCAGAAGATTTCCAGATGCGTAGATCCACGATTCGAGGATCTGGTGAATGATATAGAGAGTTTGATTCTCGTGATTATCGATATGATCTGCGTATGGATTATCCTTGAGGCTATAGATCTCGTTTGGTCGGCAAATCGCATCGTACCGGAGATTTGGTTTTCCGGCGATGTTTTGTTCACCGAGTCCGAGCGTGTACTTACACCGACTCATCTCGTTATCGATCGTATATAAGATCTTCTTCCCCAAAGCCTCTGATCTCCTCCACGTAGCTAGCTGCGGTAACAAACTCAACGAACTCCGTCCACCGCCGACCGGAGCCTCCGCTGATATACCTTCTTCTTCTTCATCTTCGCAGATCGCTGCTACAAGCTGGATCTGCTTCGTGATGAGAGAATCTAGCCTCCGGTTCCATTCACGGTGGTTGATGTACGGTCTAGTATCAGAACAAACGGCGAAAACTAATCTGAAACTGATCTCCAAAGCTTGAAGAGCTGGTTTGAGAATCGGCTCTGATGTCCATTGAGGAAAATCACGAGATGACCAGAGCTTTCTTAGCTCAGGGAGACGAAGGTAAAGCTCGTAAGCAGAGCAAAGAGCAGGTGCTGAACATGAGATCGGAGATGAAACAGGGACGATTTTGAACGGTGATGGAATAGTTACGTGAAGCTTTGAAGAAAGCTTAGGTGAGTTTGGTAAATCTGATGATACCATCTTCCTCTTCCAATCCATATCAACCATTTTTATTTTTTTAAGGTCTGTGTTTTTTTTGGTGTGTGTGTTTGTGTTTGTGTGTTAAATTTTGAATTTGAGGATGAGTTTAGGATACGAGGAGAGTATATATAGAGAGAAATGTGGATAGAGGATGGGGACGAGAAAAAAGGCGTGTGGAATAATACCGACGCGACTGATTTGAAAGTCAGCGTAGAAACGCGGTCTCCTTTTTAAAAAAAAAAAAAACCAGTACTGTGGATTAATTTCAGGATAATCTTTTTTTCGTTTTTTGGCTTTATATTGCTTTTTGAACTGTTTTCTATGAAAGGTAAATGCCTGATGATTAGTCGAATGTTCAGTAATCTGATTTCTAAGGAAATATCGAATATTTTCTCGTTTTTGGTAAGATATTATCTTTTAATAAAAGTTAAAGTTAAAACACACAGTCATGTTCATAACATGTTAATACATATATAGAAATGTTTTATTTGATGATATATGCGATGTAGTATAACATTTAGGGGTTGATCGATAAGAATATAAAATTTTCTGCAAATACATTTTTGAAAGTCAGTCATGCGTTATGGGTTGTCACTTATGAGCAATATTTACAAGCTGTAGATAGTTTTTGATCGAAGCAAATATATAATAATTTTGATAGTTGTCGATCTACAGCTACAAGTTCAACTAATCATGCACATGGTGTTTTGAATATATATCAACAATCGTAAAACATAACAGGTGTCATGTACCACATAAAACTGAAAGAAAACAATGTTTTAGTTGCAAATATGAAAAACGTCATTTATTTTCTATAATGAATTGAATAGAAAAAGAGAGAAAAATCACGTATTTGTTTATGTATATTTATGTATAAAACGGACAAAATTGTGAAATTTTAGTAGCGTAATGACGGGCAATTAAAGAAACTCAAGAAAGCATAAACTTAAATTCGCAACACTAGAGATTTTAATACATGTTTGATGTTTCCCTACAAAAGTTATAAAAGCTCTATCTATAAGGTCAAACAATTAGGATAATACTTGCAAGTAGGAGCATTATAAGACAAATATACGTTACGATAAAATTATTGCTCAAAATTAAATTTGGATACTAGAAAAGTGTATAGTCCGCAGTTTTCACAAATATAGTGTCCCCTAAATTAGTACTGTATCGTGTTATCAGTATTTGAAACGCGTATATAATAAAAATGACTATTTTTTATTGTAGTGTGGATAAGCATTTAGACGGTGCCGTGTTATGAATTGAAAAAGGAATGGCACATGGAAGTAGGAGGAATATAGATGCGAAGCTTATCCAAAATATGTGAGGAAGGTTGGAGTTTGGTCTCACTTAATCTTCTAATAGTGTTTTACTTGGAAGCTGTCGTTTCCTTTGACTTTGGTTTTTCTTTTTTCTTTTCCAGTTCAATATTCTAATCTCACCGATTTTTTTGTTTATTTATTATATACGATAGATAAATTTTGATTGTAATAAGACTGTTTTGAGATTTCTTCACCAAATCTCTTTTAAGTGCATGAAATATATTTTTTGTGACCAAGACTTTCATGGATGTTTCTGTTAATTTATCGGTACATTGGATATTGAATTTAATTAATACTATCAGTTGGAAACGGTTCGAGTGAAGACAGACCATTTCTTCCATTACATATTAGACATTAGACAAGTAGATTATAACAAAGGACAAATGATTATATAGTTTGAAATACAAATTAGTGGTCTATAATCTTCTTTATGTTAAGAGTTTTCTTTTCAAATAACTACTTATGTTTTAATTGGTATTGTTTACATCTATTTTACGTACGTCACTTGTTTGCACTTTGCACTGATCAAAGCCATCTTTAACAATAACGTTTTTCTACAACCAATTACACCCGCCTAGTAAATTCGAGACACATATTCTCTTTAAAAAGAATAAAATGTTACAACTAGTAAATTCGAGGCATTAGTCTTACCCTAAAACCAACTTTTTATATATGTTAATAAATACACTTTCTTTAGCTATATTGTTTTGGTTACTGAATCATTCCACTATTCATATCATTTAATATACATCCTATACTATTACGTTTTAAAAAAAATATATATATATGAAAAGTA